>Ga0256845_1000944_pt1 | contig 24815 bp, 26 predicted proteins | sample RiftiametaG_FD_189101 | JGI IMG/M metagenome (GOLD analysis project Ga0256845, IMG submission 189101) | Tube worm associated microbial communities from hydrothermal vent at the East Pacific Rise, Pacific Ocean - Riftia | ecosystem: Host-associated > Annelida > Integument > Unclassified ... | reverse complement strand
GTAACTTTTATTACCGATATCCCGTAAATAAGTCAGGATATGGTAAGTTTTTTGTTACTGTTATCCAGTAAAGGTAATTATTTTTTTTACATAAATATTTAATAAAATACAATTAGACAAACTGTTTGTAATAAGCTAAACGATATTTTAGTACAGTTAAAAAATCGTTAATAAAACATCTTTCATATTTATATTTAAGACCAATAATTTTTAAAATATTTCTTTTCTTTGCACTTCATTACAATATTATGAGTCAAGAAGTTTCAAAACGTTACGCACAACGCGGTGTATCGGCATCAAAAGAAGATGTGCATAATGCTATTAAAAATATAGATAAAGGATTGTTTCCAAAAGCATTTTGTAAAATAGTTCCAGATTATTTAACAAATGATGATGATTATTGTTTAATCATGCATGCAGATGGAGCAGGCACAAAATCTTCTTTAGCATATATGTATTGGAAAGAAACTGGAGATACTTCAGTTTGGAAAGGTATTGCTCAAGATGCATTAATAATGAATATTGATGATTTATTATGTGTTGGAGCAACCGATAATATTATGTTGTCTTCTACCATTGGGCGAAATAAAAACCTGATTACAGGTGATGTTATTTCTGCAATAATTAATGGTACAGAAGAATTAATATCAGAACTAAAAACCTTTGGAGTAACTATACATTCAACAGGAGGAGAAACTGCCGATGTTGGCGATTTGGTACGCACAATAATTGTAGATTCTACCGTAACAGCAAGAATGAAGCGAAGCAATGTTATTGATAATGCAAATATTAAAGCAGGTGATGTTATTGTTGGTTTAGAAAGTTTTGGACAGGCAACTTACGAGAAAGCATATAATGGAGGTATGGGAAGTAATGGACTAACATCCGCACGCCATGACGTATTTAGTAAGTATTTAGCTGAAACTTACCCTGAAAGTTTTGATGCTTCAGTACCAGAAAATTTAGTATATTCTGGTAACGTAAAATTAACAGATGCAGTTGAAGATTCTCCAATTGATGCCGGTAAATTGGTGTTATCACCAACACGAACCTATGCACCAGTTATTAAGAAGATTTTATCACAATTTAATAGTGAAACGGTACACGGCATGGTGCATTGTTCAGGCGGTGCACAAACAAAAATTCTTCATTTTATAGATGAGTTTCATATTATAAAAGATAATATGTTTACAATTCCACCACTATTCAAATTAATACAAGAACAAAGTAAAACCGATTGGAAAGAAATGTATCAAGTTTTTAATTGCGGCCATAGAATGGAATTATATGTATCTCCAGAAATAGCAGATGATATTATTTCAATTTCAAAGTCATTTAATATTAATGCACAAATTATTGGTAGAGTAGAAGCATCTAAAACTAAAAAACTAACTATTAAAAGTGAATTCGGGAAATTTAAATATTAATTTCTGTTTTTTTTCGTTAAAAATTGAAACTTATTAATACAACTAATCAAATTATGAAAAATCTTTTATTTATTCCAGTTTACTTATTGTGTCAATTTTTAAGTGCACAACCAGATTCATTATTTATAAAGTTTGATAAGCCAGAAAAAGAAATTAATAATGAGCCAAATTGGATTCAAAAAAATAAAGTATCATTAGATTTAAGCGAAGTTACTTTTGTTAATTGGAATTCAGGAGGAAGTAATTCAATATCTGGTCTTTTGGGTGTAGAATCATCTGTTTATTATAAAGATGAACACTTCATTTGGAAAAATAATTTCGCCACACGATATGGAATTAATAAACAACAAAAACGAGAATTAAGGAAAACGGACGACTTAGTTGAAATTAATTCAAATTTGGGATATAAATCTGATAGTTTATCTAATTGGTTTTATTCAGCACGACTTAATTTTAAAACACAATTAACAAACGGCTACACGTATCCCAATACAAACAACCCGATTTCTAGGTTAATGGCTCCAGGTTATTTGTTTTTAGGAGGAGGTATGGAATATGGAAAACATGTTGATAATTTATCTTTTTATTTTTCACCAGTTACATTAAAAGCAACCTTTGTTTTGGATGAAACTTTAGCAAATGCTGGAGCATTTGGAGTTGCTTCAGCAATACTTGATACCAATGGAGATGTTATTGTTGATGGAAAACGGGTTCGAAAAGAAGTAGGAGTTTTAATGACAAATAGTTATGAAACACAGATAGCAGAGAATATAATTATGAAGCATAAAGTAAGTTTGTATACAGATTATATTAACAACTTTGGAAATGTAGATATGGATTGGAAAATTGATTTTGATTTTAAGGTAAATAGTTTTGTAAGAGCAACTTTGGGTTCACATTTCAAATATGATGATGATGTGAAAACTTCTAAACCCTCTGAACTTAATGAAGAACTTGATGAAGCAGGAGCTAGAATACAATGGAAACAATTTTTAGGAGTTGGTTTTGCTGTAGATTTTTAAATAGATTATTTACCTGTATAAATATTCTATTTTAGAAGTATTAAAAATTAGGAAAGTAATAATAACAAATAAAAATTAATTTTTAATGAGAAACGATTTTACTGGTCATAATTAATATTGTTGGTTTAGTTTCATTAGATACGCTTGAAGAAACACGACCTATAAGATCGATATCTTCAATTTTTTTAAGGATTTAAAGGATATAAAAATAAACTACTATTAATAGCTTTTTCATGCTTTGTGCTTTTCAGATTATTTTATTATTAGTTTGAATCAGATATTCAAAATAAAGCAGTTTTTTTACTTTCTACAGTAGCCTATTTATTAATTGGACTAAGCCTTTTCCCTAAATTAAAAGGGTTGGTTTTAAAGCCATTTTTGCTAGGTTTTTTTTGCAGTAATAATTTGTTTAAATATATTTTTAATCGCACAAACTATATCAATGATTAAGTTTGATGCTATGAATTCTAATCACGAAATATTTGTCTTTGGGTTTGTGTTGTCAAGTATATTTAATCTGTTTGCCTTTTATTTTAAATTAGAATTTTTTCAATATTCAAATAGAATATTTCATGTTTTAACTTTAGCAACTTTAGCAACTTTAGCAACTTTAGCAATTTATACAGTTTCAAATCTAAAAGAAAATAAGGTTTTAATTGATGAAGAATTATTTATTTAAACTTCCTATACTTAAATATTTATAATCTTCTAATTCATTTATATTCTTTATTAATTTTGTACACCCATTTTTTAAGAGGTAGATATTATCAGAAGTATCAATAATATGCCGAAACATATGATCGGTTATAACAATAGCTTTATGTTGTTTCTCTTCAGAAATTATAGTATTTAATGTTTTAATGTTTTAATGTATAAAGGCGATAAATGAGAAAAGGGCTCATCTAATAATATGATTTCACTATTGCTTTTTAAAATAATATAAGTTTCTATTAGCCGTCGTTCTCCACCAGATAATTTGTTGAATCTTAAGTTTCTATAAGGTGAAAATTGTTTAAATTTATTAGCAAAATCATCCCAAGACACGTTAAAAAGATGAAATACTTTTTTTGTTTGTATTCTATCAGGTATAAAATGATGCTGAGGTAAATAGGATGCTTTTTTTGTTTGATATAAAGGTTTTAAAATAGGTTTACCATTAATGCGTACCAATTTATATTTAGGCTTTAAAGAGCCAAAAATAATATTTAGTAAACAGCTTTTTCCACAACCATTACTTCCTAATATTCCTGTAACTTTACCTGTTTCAGCTTTTAAATAAACACCATTAAGGATACGTTTGTTTTTAAAATAAAGTTCAACGTTATCTATTTCTAAAATCATACAAACTCTTTCAAAATTAAAAGAAAAGGAATGGACAAAAATAAATCAATAATAAAAAGATATCCAAATAATTTAAGCGAAGATATTCCAAGGTTTTTATAAAATATAAGCTTTTGTTTTGCGTGTGTTTCATTTATAAAGTACCAAAGTAAAACCACCAAAAATAGTTTTATAATTAGTATTGGAACAAGACTGTATCCCATAAAAGAGAGTAGAATATTTACTGCAAACGACCATAAAATATATGACCTGTAAAATGTTAGTATAGAAAATAATTGCTGCATATTATGATAAATAACGAGATATGTGCTAATTTATTCTAATAATTCAATTAATAGAGCGGTTGGTAAGTATTGAAAATTCATAAATTATCGTATTTTTGACTACCAACTTAAAAAGGCAGATGTTAGAGAAATTACAAATAGTAAAACAGCGTTTTGATGAGGTTAGCGATTTAATAATTCAACCTGATATTATTACCGACCAAAAACGTTATGTAGCGCTTAATAGAGAATATAAAGATTTACGAATTCTTATGGATAAGCGAGAGCTATATATAGAATTCACTAATAATTTAGCGGAGGCGGAAGCCATTATTGCAGAAGAAAGTGATACAGAAATGATTGAAATGGCAAAAATGCAATATGATGAAGCTAAAGAAGGCATTCCAAAACTAGAAGAGGAAATAAAAGTACTTTTAATACCAAAAGATCCAGAAGATTCTAAAAATGCAGTAGTAGAATTACGAGCAGGAACAGGGGGAGATGAAGCTAGTATTTTTGCAGGTGATTTATTTAGAATGTACACTAAATATTGTGAAGGTAGAGGTTGGAAAGTTGATACAGTAGATTTTAGTGAAGGTACAAATGGAGGTTTTAAAGAAATTCAATTTGAAGTAACAGGTAATGATGTTTATGGTGTTTTAAAGTTTGAAGCTGGCGTGCATCGTGTACAGCGTGTACCACAAACCGAAACACAAGGGCGTGTACATACAAGCGCCGCAACGGTTATGGTGTTTCCTGAAGCTGAAGAATTTGATGTTGAAATTAATCCAAAAGAAGTAAGAATAGATTTTTTCTGTTCGTCTGGTCCAGGTGGACAATCAGTAAATACAACGTATTCAGCGGTACGTTTAACACATATTCCAACAGGATTGGTAGCGCAATGTCAAGACCAAAAATCGCAACATAAAAATAAGGAAAAAGCTTTTAAGGTATTACGTTCTCGTTTGTACGAAATGGAGTTGGCAAAAAAGAATGCTGAAGATGCAGAAAGACGTGGTAGCATGGTGAGTTCTGGCGATAGAAGTGCAAAAATTAGAACCTATAATTATTCACAAGGTCGAGTAACTGACCATAGAATTGGTTTAACACTATACGATTTGTCAAATATAATGAATGGCGATATTCAAAAAATACTTGACGAATTAATGCTGGCAGAAAACACAGAAAAGTTAAAAGCTAATAGTGATGTGATTTAAAAAATGACTATTCAAAAACTAATTGAACAAATTCACATTAAAAAATCCTTTCTATGTATAGGGTTAGATGTTGATTTAAATAAAATTCCAGAGCATCTTTTAAAAAAAGAGGATCCAATATTTTTATTTAATAAAGCAATAATTGATGCCACACATCATTTGTGTGTAGCATACAAACCTAATACGGCGTTTTATGAAGCTTATGGTTTAAAAGGTTGGAAAGCTTTAGAAAAAACAATCAATTATTTAAACGAAAATTATCCAGAAATATTTACCATTGCCGATGCAAAACGTGGAGATATTGGTAATACAAGTACCATGTATGCCAAGGCGTTTTTAGAAGATTTAAAGTTCGATTCTATTACGGTTGCTCCATATATGGGAAAAGATTCTGTAGAACCTTTTTTAGCTTTTGAAAACAAGCATACTATTTTGTTAGCATTAACATCTAACGAAGGTGCTTTTGATTTTCAGACAAAAAATATAGAAGGAAAAGAATTGTATAAACAAGTTTTGGAAACGTCTAAATCTTGGAAAAATTCAGAGAACTTAATGTATGTTGTTGGTGCTACAAAAGCGGAATATTTTGCAGATATTAGAAAAATTATTCCTAATAGTTTCCTTTTAGTTCCGGGCGTTGGAGCTCAGGGAGGAAATTTACAAGATGTTTGTAAATATGGAATGAATAATAATGTTGGATTATTAATTAACTCTTCACGAGGTATTATTTACGCTTCAAATAAACCAGATTTTGCTGATGCAGCTGCTTTAAAAGCAAAAGGATTGCAACAACAAATGGAAGCTGAATTAAATAATTTATAGTTAAATAGCTTCGTATAAGTCTTTTGAAGGTTTGTTTTCAGAATCTTCTACAAACTTTATAAGCCTGTTTTCTAACTTTTCAATATTTACTAATTTACTTAGATTTGGAATAATTTTACCAACTCTACAAAAATGTGAACTCATAACTTCTTTTTATATAAAGTACGGGAGTTTTTAATTTTTGGATGTAATGGAATTGTTAAAGAATTGATAAATAAACTTTAAGACACAGATAGAAAAACCTCTTTATATAAATACTTTAACCTATTTAGTTTGTTTAGAAGCTTTATGGTCTTAAATTCAGAAATATCACTTAATGCAGAATCTGTTTGTCGAAAATTATACGCCTTCTCAATAAGTTCTTTATAACGCTTATTAAGTTTAGTTTGATTACTTCGTATAATATCTAATCTATCCATTTATAATCTGAATAACAGGTGATTAAATATACGAAAAATAAAATAATTTAATCTTGCAGAGCAAAAACTTTTTTTAATAAGTCGGTAGTTCTAGATGATACTTTAGTTCTAATCTCTTTTTCTTCAACAGCAATCATAGTATAAACACCTTTTAAAGCTTCACCTGTAACATAATCAGTTAAATCTGGATTTACATTATTAGTAAATGGTAATGCGTTGTATTTGTTTATTAGGTTTTCCCAAATTTGGTCTGCACCAACTTTTTCAAACGAATTTTTTATAACTGGACTAAATTTACTGTACAAAGCGGTTTGGGTTTTTCCTGTTAAATATTGTGTTGCAGCATCGTTATTCCCTAATAGAATATTTTTTGCATCAGTAAATGTAATACCTTTTACAGCATCAATAAAAATAGGTGTAGCCTCTTTTACAGCATCTTCAGCAGCTCTATTAAGTACTTTTAAGCCCTCATCAGCAAGTTTACTTAAACCTATACCACGTAGAGCTTTATCAACTTTTTGTAATTCTTTTGGAAGCAAAATTTTAACCAATTCATTTTTAAAAAAACCGTCGGTTTGTGTTAATTTAGTTACTTGTTTGGCTATACCTAAATCTAATGCTTGTCGTAATCCAGATGCAATCTCAGTATTTCCAATAGTACCTTGAGGTAATTGGTCTATTACTTGTTGTAATTCTGCACAAGCAGTAAGATTAAATATTAATACGAAGGCTAAAAGTTTACGAATCATGATTTTGGGGTTTTATTTTAAACAAAGATATCTTTTTACAAATGAAATTATTTCAAATACTATGCTAATTTTAAGTTTAAAAACAATTAATTTTCACAGAAATACTATTTTAGTATAATAATTGTTATCTATTTATAGGTTAGTAAACCTATAATGAAATTTGAGTATGAGATTTAAAAAATCACTTATTTGTTTTGTATGTGTATTATGTTCGTTTTCTTCTTTCGGATAAATAAAAATTTCAGAATTTGCTAAACAAAATGATAATGCACTTTATTTTGTTGATTATTGGGTAACTTGATGTATACCTTGCACGCATGTATAAAAGTACTTAACAACGCTTCAAAAACAATTTTCTAATAATTTTTATATCCTTTCTTTAACTCAAGAAAATTCAAAAACTGTTAAACGCTATTTAAATAAATATCCAAAAATACGTTCTTCAATAGTTTCAGTTACATCTTTAAATTTGTCTTTAGTAATACATTTTACATAACATTTTCCTGAACCTGGGTTTTTAGGTAGAGTTTGTGCTTGAGAGAATTTGATGTCTAGTAAAATAAGCTGATTTAGTATTTTGAAAATTAAGAAAAAATTACTGTTTTGTTATTGAAAACCATCACTTTTCTGTTGGCGTGTAATTTAACAGTATTTGCAAGAACGATTTTCTCTAAATCGCGTCCTTTTGCAATTAAATCTTGAATAGCATATGTGTGTGAAACTCTAGCTACATCTTGTTCTATTATTGGGCCAGCATCCAATTCCTCGGTTACATAATGACTTGTAGCACCAATAATTTTCACGCCTCTTTTATATGCTGAATGATACGGTTTTGCACCAACAAAAGCAGGTAAGAATGAATGATGAATATTAATTATTTTATTTGGATACTTACTAATTAATTTACCTGAAACGATTTGCATATATCGAGCTAATACAATAAAATTAACATTGTGTTTTTCTAAAAGGTCAAGTTGTTTGTCTTCAGCTTCTTTTTTAGTGTTTTTTGTAACTGGTATATAATGAAATGGAATTTTAAAACTATCAGCAATTGGTTTTAAATCTAGATGATTACTTATAATAAAAGGAATTTCTAAATTTAGTTCGCCAGAATTATAACGTCCTAATAAATCGTATAAACAATGATCATATTTAGAAACAAATAACGCCATTTTTGGTTTTCTTTCAGAAGAATAAATGCGCCATTTCATTTCAAAAACATCAGCTAATTCATCTTTAAAAGAAATTTTAAAATTATTTGTAGAAAATGTATCATGAGCAAATTCACTTTCTAATCGCATAAAAAATATATCTTGCTCTCTATCAACATGCTGGTCTATATAAACAATATTACCCTGCTTTTTAGAAATGAAATTGGTTACTGATGCAATAATATTTGGTCTATCTTTACAATGGATTAAAACTGTAATTTTATTCATCTGTTCAATGTGATTTTAATGTATAAAATTAATCTAAAATTAATGAGGATTTATATTTTGATGAAATTTTAGGTAATCGTTTAAAATTCATTCGTATTTTTGAATAATTCGTAAATTACACCACTAAAATTAGCTATTTATTATCAATGATACAAACTACTCCATATAAACCAAAACATAAAGTACGTATAGTAACTGCAGCATCATTGTTTGATGGTCACGATGCATCCATAAATATTATGCGTCGTATTATTCAAGCAACAGGAGTTGAGGTTATTCATTTAGGCCATGATAGAAGTGTTGAAGAAGTTGTAAATACTGCTATTCAAGAAGATGTAAATGCAATTTGTTTAACCTCATATCAAGGTGGACATAATGAGTATTTTAAATACATGTTCGATTTGCTGAAAGAAAGAGGTGCTTCACATATCAAAATTTTTGGAGGAGGAGGAGGAGTTATTCTTCCTAGTGAAATAAAAGAATTAATGGATTATGGCATTTCACGAATTTATTCGCCAGACGATGGGCGTGAAATGGGTTTACAAGGCATGATTAACAATTTGGTAGAACAATCAGATTTTGCTATTGGTGATACTTTAAATGTTGAAGTTGATGAACTTGTAAAAAGAAATTCTAAAGCTATAGCAAGAGTTATATCTTCTGCTGAGAATTTTCCAGAAGTTGCAAAAGATACTTTAGATAAAATTCATAAAAAAAATGAAATATCTAAAACACCAGTTTTAGGAATTACAGGAACTGGAGGTTCTGGAAAATCATCTTTAGTTGATGAATTGGTTAGACGGTTTTTAATCGATTTTCCAGAGAAAACTATTGGTTTAGTTTCTGTAGATCCTTCAAAACGAAAAACTGGAGGAGCACTTTTAGGCGATAGAATTCGTATGAATGCGATTAATACTCCAAGAGTCTATATGAGAAGTTTGGCAACACGTCAATCTAATTTAGCATTATCAAAATACGTTAATGAAGCTGTTGAGGTTTTAAAAGCTGCCGAATATGATTTAATTATTCTTGAAACATCAGGAATTGGACAATCTGATACAGAAATTATAGAACATTCTGATGTGTCGCTATATGTAATGACACCAGAATTTGGTGCAGCTACGCAGTTAGAAAAAATTGATATGTTGGATTTTGCCGACTTGGTTGCCATCAATAAATTTGATAAACGAGGTTCGTTAGATGCTTTACGCGATGTAAAAAAACAATATATGCGTAATAATAATCTTTGGGATATTCCTCAAGATGAATTGCCTATTTTCGGAACTATTGCGTCACAATTTAACGACCCAGGAATGAATACGCTTTACAAAGCAATCATGGATAAGTTGGTTGAGAAATCTGATGCAGATTTAAAATCGACATTCCAAATCTCATCAGAAATGAGTGAGAAAATTTTTGTAATTCCACCAAATAGAACACGCTACTTATCTGAAATTTCAGAAAGTAATCGTGGTTATGATAAAAAAGGAAACGAACAAGTTGAGGTTGCTCAAAAGTTATATGGAATTTATAAAACGTTAGAATCTGTATTAGAAATTGCACCTGAATTAGATAAATCTGGAATAGATTCAGAGTCTGTCAGTTCGAGCGCAGTCGAGAACAAAGACTTTATTAAACTACTTATTGCAGAATTTGATCGGGTAAAATTAAACCTTGATCCTTATAATTGGGAAATTATTATTGATTGGGACAACAAAGTAAAGAAATATAAAAACCCTATCTATTCATTTAAAGTAAGAGATAAGGAAATTAAAATAGAAACACATACTAAATCATTATCGCAAACCGATATTCCAAAAATTGCTTTACCAAAGTATCAAGCTTGGGGAGATATTTTAAAATGGTGTTTGCAAGAAAATGTGCCAGGAGAATTCCCTTATACATCAGGGTTATATCCTTTTAAAAGAACTGGTGAAGATCCAGCACGTATGTTTGCAGGTGAAGGAGGTCCAGAACGTACCAACAAACGTTTTCATTATGTAAGTATGGGATTACCAGCAAAACGTTTATCCACAGCATTCGATTCTGTTACTTTGTATGGAAACGACCCAGATATTCGTCCAGATATTTATGGGAAAATAGGGAATGCGGGAGTTTCTATTTGTTGTTTAGACGATGCTAAAAAATTATATTCTGGATTTAATTTAGCAGATGTAATGACTTCTGTAAGTATGACAATTAATGGTCCAGCACCAATGTTGTTAGGCTTTTTTATGAATACAGCAATTGATCAACAATGTGAGATTTACATTAAAGAAAAAGGTTTAGAAGACGAGGTTGAAGCAAAAATATCTAAAATTTATAAAAATAAAGAAAGACCAAAATATAATGGTGAAATTCCTGATGGCAATAATGGTTTAGGATTGATGTTGCTTGGTGTAACTGGAGATTTGGTATTGCCATCTGATGTGTATTTAGACATTAAAACTAAAACGATAGCACAAGTTCGGGGGACAGTACAAGCTGATATTTTAAAAGAAGATCAAGCCCAAAATACCTGTATTTTTTCTACAGAATTTGCATTGCGATTAATGGGAGATGTGCAAGAATATTTTATTGAGAATAATGTGCGCAACTTTTATTCAGTGTCTATTTCTGGTTATCATATTGCCGAAGCTGGTGCAAATCCAATTTCTCAATTGGCATTTACACTGTCTAATGGATTTACTTATGTAGAATATTACTTAAGTCGAGGCATGGATATTAATAAGTTTGGACCAAACTTATCGTTTTTCTTTTCAAATGGTATCGACCCAGAATATGCTGTAATTGGTCGTGTAGCTCGTAAAATCTGGGCAAAAGCTATGAAGCATAAATATGGAGCAAATCCAAGAGCGCAAATGTTGAAGTATCATATTCAAACCTCTGGACGTAGCTTGCATGCTCAAGAAATTGACTTTAATGATATTCGTACAACGCTTCAAGCATTGTATGCGATTTACGATAATTGTAATTCGTTACATACTAATGCTTACGATGAAGCCATCACAACACCAACTGAAGAATCTGTACGCCGTGCTATGGCAATTCAGTTGATTATTAATAAAGAATTAGGTTTAGCAAAAAATGAAAACCCAATTCAAGGCTCATTTATTATTGAAGAATTAACCGATTTAGTAGAAGATGCTGTCTTGTTAGAATTCGATAGAATTACAGAACGCGGAGGCGTTTTAGGAGCTATGGAAACCATGTATCAACGTAGTAAAATTCAAGAAGAAAGCTTGTATTATGAAACCTTAAAGCATAATGGCGATTTTCCAATTATTGGTGTAAATACATTTTTAAGTTCTAAAGGTTCGCCAACAGTTATTCCTGCGGAAGTAATTCGTGCTACTGAAGAAGAAAAGCAATTCCAAATTAAAACATTAGAGAATCTTCATAAAGCTAGTGACACTGAAGAATTGTTGAAAGGCCTTCAGCAAAAAGCTATTCAAAATGAAAACATTTTTGAAGCTTTAATGGACGTCTGTAAAGTTTGTTCTTTAGGAGAAATTACGAACGCGTTGTTTGAAGTAGGAGGGCAGTATCGTCGAAATATGTAAAACATAATCTTATTTATATCATTTTACCCTATTATTCTACAATAAAAATCAAGTTATGGACAACAGTAAACCATTCAACTAATATTTTTTATGAAGTTATTTACCAAATAGTTATCTATATAATTTTACAGTGTAAAACCCAAATAATTAAACTTTTAATTATGAAATCTACACTTAATTACAATTTTGAAAGACAGTCTAAAAACCATTTAGATTGGTTGTTAAACATTGTTCAATCTGAAAAATATTATTTAGATGAAGGCAGTATTATTTATTATAAAACCTGCTAGATCTACAAAGTTAACAACCACGTACGTTGCAATTTTTTGAATTTCTTTAATTCGCTTCGTAAAATTGGTAAAAAATCTTTCCCGTTACTGTTTGAACGTTCTAATCGATACGAATTTTTATATAACAAACTTGTTAATCGTTTTAAAGTAGCGACATGTTTATGTCTTCTTTCAGAATAACGTTCTAACTCAGCATTTAAAATTTCAGGAACTAGTGATACAGATTGTTGCACAATATCTCCAGAAAAGTAAATATCAGAATCTTCAGTTCCATCATCTTTTAAGCTAGACAAATCATGCTCCAAATACGTTGAAATATTTTGAGATAAGGTAAATATATCTATTGCCTTTTTATAAATAGGCGTATTAGATAGGTGTGATGGAACTTTGGGTAACATTTTTCTTTACAATTTTCATCAAAATTAGTCACAACAATCTATATTCATCTTTAGAATTTAAAGTAAATACGTATATTTGATTTTGATTTTAATGATTTATTAAAAAATGCTTTTAAATGAAAATTGATAATCTTAATTGGAAAATATTAAAGTGTTTACAGCAAAATGCTCGACAATCTAATGCCGAAATTGGGAGGCAAGTTGGTGTAAGTTCACCGGCAGTTTCTGAGCGTATTAAGAAGATGGAAGACTTAGGTGTTATTGAAAGTTATAAAACTGTGGTATCGCCTTTTGAAGTTGGATTTCAGCTAAAAGCCATAATTACTTTAAGAGCATTCATGGGGAAATTAAAACCCTTTTTAGCTAAGGTAAAAACCTATGATGAAGTAATAAATTGTTATCGCATAACAGGTAACGAAAATATAGTAATGGAAGTTGTTTTAAAAGACCAGAAACATTTGGAATATTTTATTGACCAATTGATTATTTATGGAGAAACAAAAACGCAGATTGTATTATCGGATGTTGTAAAACAGAAAGAAGTAAATGCTATTTAATTATTTGCAATGATAACATTATCATAAATAGTATGACATTTTTTTTAATTTTGTTATTTTTGAAACTCTAACAATATTTAAAAAACAAAAAAACATTACCATTTTGTTAGTAATACTGTTTAGTATTACATCTTTTAGTTCAGTGTTTTCTCAACAAAAAATTATTGCACCTTCTGATATTAATTATAATTTACAGGAAATTATTCTACAATAAAATGCGGAATACTCTCTAAATTCCAATCTATAACTTCAGTATTGTTTTCTTTAGAAAAGTTGCAACTTATAAGTAAAAGGATTATAAATATTAAACTGTATTTTTTCATTGCTATAATTATTTAGTTTCTTTATTTTGTTTCATATAAATCTTCAAAAAGAATAATAAAAACACACAAAGTGCTGCAAGTGCTGTCATGACAGACCATGTGTTATCAAATCCAAAATCGCTGACTAAATGTAATCCTGCTTTGTGTCCAATAACATGAGCAATTGAAAATGCAATAGAATATAGCGCCATATATTCACCTTGATTCCCTTTTTTTTGCACGTTGCATTGCAAACGCATTAGAAAACGGAAAAGCAATCATTTCACCAATTGTCATTAAAAACATACCAATAATAAGAATACCAGACCAATTAGTAAAATTAAGTATGATAAAACTTAAACCTGTAAGTAGTGCACCAAAAAGCATTAACCCAGATTTGGTGTAACGCGTATTTTCTAACCATTTAATTAATGGCATTTCGAAAAGGAAAATAAACAATCCATTTGCACCTAAAAGTAATCCAATTTTAATTTCACTTAAAGTATGTACTTGTCTGTAAAACAATGGCATTGTTGAGAAATATTGTAAAAAGACAATCCCAAAAAGCATCATTGAAAAAAAGAAAATTATAAACGGTTTATCACTATAAGCAGACACAGGGTTTTTGATAGTAATGTCGTCTAAAACTTTAGATTTTTTAGGATTTAGCACATTAATAAGCACCAAAGTTGCTAGAATACAAGTAATGCCATCAACCCAAAATAAACCACTATAACCAATAGATGTAATTATAAGTCCACCAATTGCTGGTCCAGCAGAAAAGCCTAGATTAATAGCTAGTCTAATTAATGTAACACTACGTGTTTTGTTTTCTGGTTTACTGTATGCACTTAAAGCCACAAACATAGCGGGACGAAACATATCTGCAACCAACATTACAAAGAAAATACCAACACAAAAAGATGCAAACGTATTTAAAAATTGTAAGCCAATAAATAATACACCTGTACTTAATAGGCTTCTTACCATTACTTTATAAGCGCCAATTTTATCGGTTAGTTTTCCGCCTAGCCATGAGCCGACTACAGAACCTAACCCGAATGCAGCCATTACAGTACCAACATTTTTTAACGTAAAGTTTAAATCTTCGGTTAAATAAATTGATAAAAACGGGATTACCATGGTGCCAGCTCTATTAATAAGTGTTATTAATGCGAGCCACCAAACTTCTTTTGATAAGCCTTTAAAAGATTCTATATAGTTATTGTAAAGTGTTTTCATTCGTTTTCTTAAGTCATAAGAATTAATTAAATGTCGATTATCGACTAAATATAAAAAGTCCGACTGTGAAGTCGGACTTTTTATAATTGATAGAATATATGTTTATATCATCATAATATATAGTAAGTCCAACTTCTTCGTTTTGAAGAGGTATATTGCTTTCTACAAATTGTGACGTTATTATGCATTTTTATTTTTTGTCTGTTCAAATCTATGCAAAATAGTTGTAAGTTGTATTTTTGAAATAGAAATAAATTAATAAAAATGAAAAAAGTAGTTTTTATTCTTAGCATTTGTGTCTTATTTGTTTCGTGTGGTTCTTCATCTTTTGAACGGTTTTATAACACTCATAAAACAGATATTGGTGCAACATCTTTTCAAATTCCAAATTTCATGAAAGCTGTTTTAGGTAACATTTCACCAGAAATACACAATGTAATTGGGAATATTGAAGATTTTAAATACATTAAGCTTGAGAATTTAAACGCTTTAAAGCGCCAAAGTATTATTGCTGAGATGAATGCATTAACAACTAGAGGTTATAAAGATATGCTGAGGAAGAATGCACTGGATAATACTAGAATTATATCGGTAAAAGAATTGGGTGTAGTAGTTTCGGATGTTATTTTTTTTAATAGCAATGAAATCGAAACGATTGCATTTTATTTAAAAGGAAATTTTGATCCTGAAAAAATTAAATCTTTTTCGGATGAAGATGCCTTTAATAAATTTACAAATACCTTATTGCAATCGTATACAAATAACACAAACCTTAAAATAAATATTAAGAATTAATGAAAAATACCTTTCTACTATTGTTATTAATCGCAACCTTAAGTTGCGCTCAAGATAAACGCCCTATTTTAGGTGAAACAGACTTTCAGCGTAAAATAAATATAGAATATAAAGACGCCAGTAAATCGCCTTTAAAAAATAAAGACAGAAAAATATTTACAACGCTTGATTTTTTTAAGTTCGATTCTACTTATGTTGTTACTGCAACAATAAAGAAAACTCCAAATACCGATTGGTTTGATATGAAAACAACAACAAGTCGTGTATCTCCAGAGCGTATTTTTGGAATATTATCTTTTGAATTAAAAGGAAAACAACACCAACTAAATGTATATCAAGGAAAAGATGCTATGAAAAAAGAAGGTTTAGAAGATTATTTATTTTTACCTTTTTTAGATGAAACAAATAGTTTTGAAACTTATGGTGGTGGACGATATATTGATTTAAAAATCCCCAAAGGCAATACTATAATAATAGATTTTAATACAGCTTATAATCCGTACTGCGCATATAATGATAAATTTTCTTGCCCTATTGTACCGCGAATAAATTATTTAAAAACTAAAATTGAAGTAGGAGTGAAGGCTTTTGATAAGCATTGAGTTTAATTTAAGTGAGGCTCATATTCCATTAAACTAGTTCGCAACCAATCAGGAATTTCGATAGATTTTCCTTGTAAAGGATTAATTAGAACTTGTATACTTTTACCTCTAGCATGTATTTTTTCATGTCCTTCTTTATCTATACTTGTAATTAAATATTCAATTTCAAAACTTTTAGTTTTTATAGATGTGGTTCTCATTTTTATAGAAGGATTTACTGCTGTTAACTTTAATTCTTTAAAATAATCACATTCTATATGTGCTATAACAAACATATTTTTAGTCCAATCCCATTGTTTAGTAACAGTTGGCATATAATATCCACGTCCAGTTTGAAAATAGTCAAAATAAAACACATTATTTACATGTTGTAAGGCGTCTAAATCATTCCATCGAATTTCTAATGGTTTAGAAAATTTGAAGTGTTTAAGATTGATGTTTTGCATGTTTTTATATTATTTTTTCTTACAAAATCAAGTATCATTACTTCACCAAATACAAACCTAAAAACACAGCTAGAAATCCAATTACAAAACTAGCAATAGTATAAATTGCAAAACTTGTAAAATCTCCGGTTTTTAAAAAGTTAGCATTCTCGTAGGCAAAGGTTGAAAAGGTTGTAAAACCACCACAAAAACCTGTTGCCAATAATAAGGTTTGGTTTTGCGAAAGTGTATTGTTTTTTGCTGCCAAACCAAGTATAATACCAATAAGTAAACTGCCTAAAATGTTGGCTGCAAATGTCCCGTATGGAATACCACCAGATTGATTTAAATATTTTCCAATAATAAAACGTAAAACACTACCAAAACCACCACCAATAAAAACTAATAAGATTTGCTTCATTTATTTTATTGGGATATAAATTTCTGTTCTCCAATCGGCAGGATTTGGTACTTGGCTTGGGTCGGTTGTATAAATTTCAAAAGGTTTAATATCGGAAGTTTCTAAAACATTTTTTGCTAAATGCGTCATAGTTTCTGCCCAAGCTTGTGGTAAATTAGTATAATTACCTAATAACACTGTTTTTAATACTTTAGTTTTTGGTATGTAACCACAGGAAATATCGCTATTGGCTGGTAAGTCTATTTTTTCTGTAACAGGAATACCGTTACTCATAATTATAGTTCCAGTTTCGTTATTCATTTCGTTATAAACTGTTAATGGCATGCCAGCCATTTGTATATTGTTTTGTCCAATGTAACTCATTAAAACACCATATTGCTGTGCCATTTTTACGCTTATATTTGCATTGTTTGCATTAGTAGTTTTGTATAAGTAAAAACCGCCACCATATTCTTTTATGCCTTCAATAGTTATGTTGAATTTTTTAGTGCTTTCAACCACAATGCTATCAAGTTTTTCTAATCCGCGTTCAAAATCTGGACCAATCATATTATCAAATCCACCTGAAAAAGCTGCAATTCCTTTAAAAATAAAAGGTGCTTTATCGTTATTCATTTTCCAAGTTACTTTGGTTTTTCCATTACTAGTTGGTTCGAAACTCCAATTTATTTTTGATGGTTCGTAATCATCAAATTGCATTTCATGTTCAATAGAAACATTTGGCGTTGTAGCAAGTGTTTTCATATTTCCAGTACCCTTTTTATCTATCCACGATTGATAACCGCCAACGCCTTTAGTTTGTTCTCCATAGGTAATTTCCATAGTTGGGTCAGCTTCAAGCCATGCAGACCAATCTTTCCAGTTTTTAAAATCTATAACGTTGTTGTATATAACCGCTGCGGGTGCATTAATAATACGTTCTCGTTTAACTTCAAATGCGTTTGGTTGTACAGCAATATAAATGGCAATTCCAATAATAGCAATTAATAATAGGAATAAAATGTATTTGAGAGCTTTCATTTTTTTGATTTTTAAAAAAGAATGAAACCAAAGATACACATTTTAAAATTTCGTTTAATAAATTGTTACATTTGTTGTATAAAAAATAAGTATTCAATAAACAAAAAAGAATATTTCAAAAGAATCAATAATTTCAAGGTCATTTTTATCACAATTCTTACAAATCCAGTTAAATAAATATATAATGAATTTAAAATCAATATTTAGTATAGCCTTAATAGCTACTGTTTTATTATCATGTGGTAACGAAAAACAGGAAAAAAATAAGGAAACAATGAATACTGAAGAGACTACATTTAATTATAATGTAGAGCAATTTGCAGATATTAAAGTGTTACGTTATCAAATTCCAGGTTGGGAAAATTTAACACTAAAGGAACAAAAATTAGTGTATTATTTAACGCAAGCTGGATTGTCTGGTCGCGATATTATGTGGGACCAAAACTACAGACATAACTTAAAAATAAGAAAAGCGTTAGAGCATGCGTATACTAATAATAAAGGTGAAACAACTTCTGATAATTGGAATGCTTTCGAAACGTATTTAAAGCGTGTATGGTTCAGTAATGGGATTCATCATCATTATTCAAATGCAAAAATTAAACCTGGATTTTCAGCAGATTATTTAAAAGAGCTTTTAGGAAAAACAAATACAGTTCTTGACGGTGAAGCTTTTGATGTTATTTTTAATGATAAAGATGCAAAAAAAGTAAATCAAGCAAAAGGTGTTGACAATATTCTAGAAAGTGCTGTAAATTTTTATGGACCTAATGTTACTAATACTGATGTGGCATCATTTTATAAAAAAATAAAATCTGCAGATTCTAAAAAGCCATTGTCTTATGGATTGAATTCTCAATTAGTAAAAAAAAATGGTGTGTTAAAAGAGCGTGTTTATAAATCTGGTGGTTTGTATGGCGCTGCGATTGACGAAATTGTTAAATGGTTAACCTTAGCACAAGGCGTTGCTGAAAATGAAGCGCAAGGAAATGCTTTAGGTTTATTAATTAAATATTACAATACAGGAGATTTACAAACTTGGGACGATTATAATGTAGCTTGGACTGCCGCAACCGATGGAAATATAGATTACATTAACAGTTTTATTGAAGTATATAACGACCCAATGGGTTATAGAGGCTCTTACGAAACTGTGGTTCAGATTAAAGACTTTGACATGTCTAAAAAAATGTCTGTGGTTTCAGGAAACGCACAGTGGTTTGAAGATAATTCACCTTTAATGGATGCGCATAAAAAGAAAAATGTTGTAGGAGTTACTTATAAAGTGGTAAATGTAGCAGGCGAAGCAGGCGATGCATCACCAAGTACGCCAATTGGTGTTAATTTACCAAATGCTAACTGGATACGAGCTGCTGTTGGAAGTAAATCGGTGTCTTTAGGAAATATTATAGGCGCATATAATAATGCAAAAGGAAGTGGTCGTTTAAAAGAATTTGTAAACGATGATGAAGAATATGAGTTAGAAGAAAAATATGGTCAGTTAGCAGATAAGTTGCACACAGCACTTCACGAAGTGATTGGTCATGCATCAGGGCAATTAAATCCGGGAGTTGGAGAAACAAAAGAAACACTTAAAAATTATGCATCAACTTTAGAAGAAGGTCGTGCAGATTTAGTAGGGTTATATTATCTATATAATTCTAAATTACAAGAATTAGGTTTAGTTGAAGATTGGAAATTTGTTGGTAAAACTGCTTACGATGGTTATATTCGAAATGGTTTAATCACACAATTAATTAGATTAAATTTAGGTGATGATGTAGAGGAAGCGCATATGAGAAATAGACAATGGGTTTCTGCTTGGGTTTTTGAAAAAGGAGCTAAGGACAATGTAATTGAAAAAATATTGCGTGACGGAAAAACCTATTTCAATATTAATGATTACGAAAAACTACATGACCTTTTTGGACAATTATTACGTGAAACTCAACGTATTAAATCTGAAGGTGATTTTGCAGCTGTAGAAGCTTTAGTAGAAGGTTATGGTGTGAAAGTAGATCAAGCAATTCATGCTGAGGTTTTAGAACGTAATAAGCAATTTACATCAGCGCCATATAGTGGTTTTGTAAATCCGGTTTTAGTAGCAGAGAAAAATGATGCTGGAGAAATAATAGCGGTAAAAGTAACACAGCCAAAAACATTTCTTGGTCAAATGTTAAACTATAGCAAGAATTATAGTTTTTTACCAGAGGTTAATTAAACTTAAATTTAAAGTAATATTTAAAACAGATTCGTTATTCAAGGGTCTGTTTTTTTGTTTATACTAAATGTTAATAGAATTAAATTAATAACAATAAGAACAGCTATTATTAAAAGTATTTTCATGTCGTGATTATTTAGTTATTTAATAGATGAGAAATTTAACAATTGGTTGCGTCAAAAACCTATCTATTTATATAACAAGTGAAAATTGTTTTTTCCTAGTTGTGGGTAATTAGAGAGAACGACATACTTTGACATTAAAGAGATTTACTTTTGAAAGAAAAATAAATAATATGGATAAATTAGAATTAATACCAATTGAGAAATTATTAGAAAAAGATTTTTTCATTCCGTCATACCAAAGGGGGTATCGTTGGAAAAAAAGACAAGTTGTTGATTTGTTGGATGACATTATTGAATTTCAAAAAAAGGATAAAGAAAAAGGAGAATTTTATTGTCTTCAACCAATTGTAGTAACTGAGAACGAAAATAAAACTTGGGAAGTTATTGATGGACAACAAAGACTTACTACGCTATATATAATATTATCATATCTTGAAGACGCAAGAAAAATAGTGTTTAGTTCATCTAAAAAATTTTCAATATCATATGAAACACGTGAGAAAGAAGAATACAGTAGTAAAAAGTTTTTAGAAGAAATTTTACAAACTGAGAATGTAAACAATAAAAATATTGACTTTTATCATATAAGCCAAGCATTTTTGATAATAAAGAAATGGTTTGAGGATAACAGTATTAATAAAGCCGATTTTTTAAATACTCTGTTAAAAGTTGATTATAGAGATAAAAAGGATATTGCAAATAATGTGAGATTTATTTGGTATGAAGTGAAAACCCAAAGTGAGATTGAAGCAAAAAATATTTTCACAAGAATAAATATGGGTAAAATTCCATTAACAAATGCAGAACTTATTAAGGCGTTATTTTTTATTAATGGAAACCAGACTGATATGGAAAAAGAAAAACATCAAAATAAACTTGCGTACGAATGGGATAATATTGAAAACACATTGCAAGATAAGAAATTTTGGTTTTTCTTAAATAAATCAAATAATTCAAAGCCAACTAAAATTGAATTCATATTTGATTTGATTGCAAATAAATATCAAGACAAAGTATCTATTGAAATCAACAAATCAATGGATAAATACTATACTTTTTACGTGTTTAACAACCTCATAAATAATGATATAAAAACAAAAGATGAGTTATGGGAAGAGATAAAAACATATTTTAGGACTTTTGAAGAATGGTTTAATAATAATGAATATTATCATTTAATAGGCTTTTTAATTCATATAGGTAAGGACGTTGAGCAAATCAAAGCATTATCTAATAATAGTTTAAAATCTGATTTTAAAAAGGAATTAATAAAACTTATAGGAAATGATATAAAAAGTTATCTCAGTAAAAAGGAATTAACACTTAGGGAACTTACTTATGAAGATGATAGTTATTTCATAAGGGATATATTGCTTTTGTTTAATGTGATTTCAACAATGAATAGCAGATATACAAAGTTCCCATTTGAGAGATATATTAATGAAAAATGGAGTTTAGAACACATTCACGCTCAAAATTCAGAAGATTTAAAGACTGATAAGCAAAGGATATTACTATTAGAGGAACAAAAAGTATATTTTAAAAATTCCAATGAAGAAGAATTGGTAAAAAGAATAAATGAAGTTTTAGAAGAAGATAAAATAGACCTTGATAGTTTTGTTAATCTGCAAGAAGAAATATTTAAAAAATATACTGAGGAAGATAGTGTTAACATTCATACTATTGATAATATGGCACTACTTTCAACAGATGACAATTCGGCATTGAACAATAATGTTTTTCCGATAAAAAGAGACAAGATAATTGAACTTGATGAAAAAGGGTCTTTTATTCCTATTTGCACAAAAAATGTATTTCTTAAATATTACAGCAAAGATGTTATGCAAAACTCTACTTGGACAAAGAAAGATAGAGATGCATATTTAGAAGAATTTAGAGCAATTCTAATTAATTATTTACCTAATGAAAAAATAACAAATGAAAACTAAATATACTTTTTGGGAATTATTGAATAATTATAAGATTGAAATTCCAAAAATTCAACGGGATTATTCACAAGGTAGAACAGATAGTTCAATAGTTAAAATCGTTGATAAATTCTTGGATGACATTAGAAATTCAATACTACATAGTGAGGAATTAAATCTTGATTTTGTTTATGGTAGAGTAGATAATAAAATACTCATACCTCTTGATGGTCAACAACGTTTAACAACGCTTTTTCTAATTCATTGGTATGTTGCACTAAAAGAAGATAGGTTAACTGACGAAGTGAAAGATGTTCTTTTAAAATTCACCTATGAGACGAGAGTTAGTTCAGGAGATTTTTGCAAAAATCTTGTGTCTGAAAATATTGATTATGACACAATTAATGGTACAATTAGCGATGTAATAACTGATAGTAAATGGTATTTTTTATCTTGGGAACTTGACCCAACAGTATCTGCAATGTTAAATATGTTAGACTTAATACATAATAAATTTAAAGATATTGAAATTTCATTATTTGAAAAATTAGAAAAAGAAATAAATATATCATTTCAATTTTTGCCACTTGAAGAATTCAAATTAACAGATGAGCTTTATATCAAAATGAATGCAAGAGGCAAGCCTCTTACTGAATTTGAAAATTTCAAAGCAAATTTTTCTAATTATCTGAAAACAATTGAAGATAAATCTAAATTAGATAATGAATGGTTAGATATTTTCTGGAATTTAGAGAAAAATAGAAATTCGGAAATAGTAACAGAAAATGTCGATGAAAAATTCTTTAACTTCTTTAAGAATATTACTCTAAATTTCTACACAGAGACAAATGACATTGATAAAGAGTTTATTGATAATTATGATCTTTTTGACACATATAATACTGTTTTCAATGATATTGATAGTGTAAATAGTCTTAAAAATATTTTAGATGGATTAATGAGTTATGAGGATGAATTAGATATATTTATTAACTTTTTATTTTCTCACGATAATAAGAAGAAAACAAGATATTATGTAGAACGCCTTCATTTTTATTCTCTAAGTTTTATTTTTACAAATAAAATAATTGATAAAAAGGAACGCAAACGGTGGTTAAGAATAACAAAAAACCTCATTAATAATACTCGTATTGAAGAGACTGTCCCATATATGAATGCACTACGTTCAATTAATGAATTGAGCAAGAATATTTCAAATATTTACACTTTTGTAAGTTCTTCAAGTGATACAATCAAATATTTTTCAAAATTACAGAGAGACGAAGAAGGTTTAAAATCAGCCTTAATATTAAAAGATGCTAAATGGGAAGACTTATTTATAACAATTGAACAGCATTCATATTTTGATGGGCAAATAGGTTTCATTTTACAATATTCAAAAAATGAAGATGGTAATTATGACAAAAACCTTTTTGCAGATTATTCAACAAAGTTATTTAAATTATTTAGTTCTGATTTAAGAGAAAATCATAATTTTTTATTTCAAAGAGCACTACTAACAAAAGGGGATTTTCTTCCACAAGTTGGTAATACTGAAAATTCGACATTTTGTAATTTTGAAGAAGCATTAAGAACAAAACTTGATAATTGGAGAAAAGTATTCAATGATGATAAAGGTACTTTGTTTCTAAAAGAACTACTTGATAGCATTGATAATACAAATATAATCAGCGACTTAAAAGAAATAATAAAAAAACACGGTGTTACCGATTGGCGCAAATTAATAATTGAAAATCCCGATAATATCTCTTACTGTCAGAATAGACAAATACGTTGGTATTCTGATGATGAAATCTATTTATTATCAAAAAAACAAATGAATGGTCGTCATAGAGAGTTATATAGTTGGGATTTATTCAAACGAGAACTAAACCAGAAAGAGTTCCTGCCATTTTCAAATAAATCTTGGTATTGGGAAAGTACTTCTTGGGATAGACCTTGCATAGTAATAGATAATTTCAAATATAAAGAAAATCTTTTTGCAATTGATATTTCATATAAAAAAGAAAATCAATACACAATTAAGTTCTTTGATAGAAATAAGATAGTAGTGCCAGATGAAATTACAAAATTGTTAGTAGAACTAAATTTTGACGGAAATATAATATCACTTCCAGAATTAGAAATTAAGAATAAAGTAAATGAAATATGTAATAAACTTAGAGAGGTAGAACAAGAATAACTACCCACAACAAAGAACTGTGGC
>Ga0256845_1000943_pt1 | contig 24862 bp, 23 predicted proteins | sample RiftiametaG_FD_189101 | JGI IMG/M metagenome (GOLD analysis project Ga0256845, IMG submission 189101) | Tube worm associated microbial communities from hydrothermal vent at the East Pacific Rise, Pacific Ocean - Riftia | ecosystem: Host-associated > Annelida > Integument > Unclassified ... | reverse complement strand
ATTTAATTGTTTAGTTTTTGTTTCAAAAAACTGTTCATGTAATGTATTTAATGCCTTTTTTACATCCTTTTCAGAGATTACTGTAGATATATTTTTTTCTGAAGCACCTTGTGCAATAGCTCTAATATTAATATTATTCTTTCCTAAAGTACTAAACATTTTACCGCTAATACCTTGATGATTTTTCATGTTATCACCTACAAGAGCAATAATTGAAAGATTTTTTTCAACAATTATTGGGTCTATTTTATGCAGTGCTATCTCATTTTCAAAAGCAACATCAATAGCCATTTTTGCAATTTCAACATCATTTTTATTTATACCTAAACATATTGAATGTTCAGACGATGCTTGTGTAATTAAAATGATGTTTATTTTTTCTTGTGATAATGTTTCAAATAAACGTTTTGAAAATCCAGGGATCCCAATCATTCCACTACCTTGAAGGGTTAAAAGCGCAATGTCATTAATATTACTTATTCCTTTTATGGGATTTGAAGTCGTTTCTGCATCATTTGAAATAATAGTTCCAACGGCTTCAGGTTCTAACGTATTTTTAATATGAATTGGAATTTCTAAATCTAACACAGGCTGAACTGTTGGTGGATATAAAACTTTGGCTCCAAAATGCGATAATTCCATAGCTTCTTGATATGATATTTTATCAATTGGATAGGCTTGTTTAACCAATTTTGGGTTAGTAGTGTACATACCGCTAACATCTGTCCAAATCTCTAATTGCTCAACATTTAAAGCTGCAGCTATTAAAGCCGCAGTAAAATCGGAGCCACCACGACCTAAAGTTGTTTGTTCTCCATGTTCAGAATTTGAAACAAACCCAGGCATAATTGTTATTTGTTGCGTAGCCGTTTTAAAATAATTTTGAATATTTTTATTTGTAATGCTATAATTTACTTCAGCTTTTGAGAAATTAGAATTTGTAATAATTAGCTCTTGCGAATTTTTTCGTTCAGTTGAGAAGCCATGATTTCTCATCGTTTCTGCTATAATAGACGAAGACATCAACTCGCCAAAACTCACTAATTTATCAGATGTTTTTGGTGATAATTCGTTTATCAAATAAATACCGTCTAATAAGTTTTTTAATTCAGCTAGTTTATTTTCAATATAACTTAAAATTGCATCGTTTTGTTTTGGGTTTAATTCATTAATAATATTTAAATGAATTTCCTTAATCAAATTATATGTTTCTATAAAACTAGTGTCTTTATTTTGTGCTTGTTTACCTGATAATAATAGCTTATCTGTAATACCGCCAACTGCTGATACTACACAAATTACGGAGTCGATTTTTGCATAAGAATCTAAAATGCTTATAACTTTATTTATGTTTTTTGAAGAACCTACTGAAGTTCCTCCAAATTTTAAAACCTTCATTTTTTAATGAATTAATATTTAAATAAGTAATTTAAGAAAGTGCAATTAAAATAATTACAAAGATAGCCTGAAGAATATATAACTAATAACCCCAAAGGGTTTTAATATTTGTAGTTGTTCCCAAAAAAGATGTTGTTCCTTTAGATGAAAAAGGAATAATATCGCTAATATTTTGGTTTAAAAGATTCATTTATATTCTTAATAATACTATTCAAAAGTATTACTTTTAGCCTAATAAAAAAACAAATAATAATTTTTTACAGTATTCTTATATAGTGTCAATTTTATTTTAAAAAAACTTGGTATAGATATAAAGAACTGAAAAATCAATAATAGAAATGAAAATATTTTCGAAAGAACAAATATACGAAGGCGATAAATTAACAGCAGAACGCCAAAAGATATCTTCTACCGATTTGATGGAACGTGCAGGGATTCAATTATTTAATTGGTTGGATTTCCGAATGCAAGGTGCACAAGTGCCTATTCATGTGTTTTGTGGTATTGGAAACAATGGAGGTGATGGATTAGTATTGGCTAGACATTTAATTATACATGGCTATAATGTGATTGCGTATGTAGTTAATTGTAGTGATAAACGTTCGAAAGATTTTTTAATTAATTACGATAGAATTAAAAATGTTACTAAAAAATGGCCAACGCTTTTAAGTTGTTCTGAAGATTTTCCTGAAATACATCATGATGATGTTATTGTTGATGCTGTTTTTGGTATTGGTTTAAACCGACCTGTAGATGAATGGGTTAAGAATTTGTTTTTACATTTTAGAGAAACAAAAGCGTTTACATTATCAATAGATATCCCATCTGGTTTAAGTACAGAAAATGTCCCTAAAGATGAAGACAGTGTTGTTTGGGCGGGTTACACCTTAAGTTTTGCATCTGCAAAAATGGTGTTCTTTTTACCAGATACAGCAAAATACACAGTACAATGGGAGATTTTAAATATTGATTTAGACCAAGAGTTTTTACTCAACACTAATACAGAGTCTGATTTAATAGGTAAATATGAGGTTTTACCAATGTATATTCCTAGAGAAAAATTTGCTCATAAAGGACAATTTGGACATAGTTTAATAATTGGTGGTAGTTACGGAAAAATAGGAGCAGTAACTTTAGCTAGTAGAGCAGCTTTATCTGTTGGAGTAGGTTTAATCACTGCATATATACCAAAATGTGGATATATGATTTTACAGTCGTCTTTTCCAGAAGCCATGGTAATTACTGATGAGAACGAGGAATTTATTTCAAAAATAGATTTTGATATTACACCAACTGTTATAGGAATTGGAGTAGGAATTGGTACAAACGCTAAAACTGTTTCTGCTTTTGAAACCTTTTTAAAACAAAATAAAGTTCCTTTGGTTATTGATGCCGATGGTATTAATATGTTGTCTAAAAAGAAGGTTTTATTGAAATTATTACCTAAGAATACTGTTTTAACACCACACCCCAAAGAGTTGGAACGTTTAATAGGCAAATGGAAAGATGATTTTGATAAACTAAAAAAAGTAAAGGCTTTTTCAAAAAAGTATAAAGTAATAATTGTAATTAAAGGCGCAAATACTATTACTGTATTTGAAGATAAGTTATATATAAATTCTACGGGAAATCCAGGATTAGCAACTGCTGGAAGCGGAGATGTATTAACAGGAATTATTACTGGATTAATCTCTCAAGACTACAATCCTTTAAATGCAACGGTGTTTGGTGTGTATTTACATGGGAAGTCGGCAGACATCGCTATTGAAGATTTTGGGTACCAGAGCTTAATTGCAAGTCATGTAATAGAATATTTAGGTGAAGCGTATTTAGATTTATTTAAGCAACCTGAACTTCCAGAAGAAGAAATTAATGATGAAGATTTCAATACACAAGAATAAAAAAAGCCGCTAATTGCGGCTTTTTTTATTCAATAATATTTAATTTTATATACCTAACGAATTAAATAATTCTTTTAATTTAGGACTCGAAGGTCTTGGTGCGTCAGCACTAACCGTATTTCCGTTTGGGTCTATTAATATAAAACGCGGAATACCTTGAACTTTGTAACCTGTAACAAAATCAGATTTCCATGCATTATCAGCAAATAATTGAATACCTCCTAATTCTTTGTCAGCTATCATTGTTTTCCAACCTTCTTTAGCAGCAACAGCAGATTTGTCTTTATAACCTCTTCCGTTATCTACAGAGATACTTACAAATTCTATGTTTTTATCATGGTATTCTTTTTCAATTTCTTTAAGTGATGGTACTTCACGCAAACACGGTCCACACCAAGTTGCCCAAATATCTACATAAACATATTTTCCTTTTAAATCTTTTAATGATGTTGTTCCCCCTTTGAAGTTTTCATAGTTTTCAAAATTAGGTGAAGGTTTACCAATAAAATCTGCAAATTCAGCTGCTCTTGCTTCCGCTCTTTCTTTCCCTTTTTTGTAAGCTTCAGTAATTTTAGTTTTAAAATTATCAATATTATTTTTCTCCTTTGAATATAAAGTAGAATCTATATTTTTATTTTCTTCTAAAAACCCACTTAACTTGCTATGAATTCGAGTAGTTTCAGAGTTGAAATTGGTTTCATCAAAATCAAAAAGACTTGGTGGATAAAGAGATTCTTCCATCAATGCTTTTTTAGCTAAATAATTACTAGTTTCAGCACCAATACCAGAATATTTAATTGTTTCATCAAATTGTTTTGTATCTAAAGTTATATTTAAATCAAAACCATTTTTAAGAAATAAAGATGTAGATTCATTTCCGTCATAAAGATTGTAAGTTCCAGTTTCAACATTTAAAGTATCACTAAAAGTTCCATCTTTATTTACTTTTATTGTTTTTGTGTATTCACGAGTTCTTATTACTATAGAATCACTGCTTTTATCAGTAATTTTACCAGATAAGGTTACGTAATCTTTCGGTTCTTCTTTGCATCCAAAGACTAAAATTAATGCACAAGATAAAATAAGGAGTTTTTTCATTTTATAAATTTTTGAAATGTAAAAATAGATATATAGATTGGTTTAATGATTATATATTAACATTTATTTAAGATTTTAAAGTTTATATGTTAAAACTTCATAATTCACAATTTCTGGAATAATATTTAAAGCATGTAGTTGCTTCTGGGTATTCATGATGGTTTTTTTATCAATAAGCTCTTGAGACCATTCGGTTAAGTTTAACCATTCTTGTACATCTTCAAGCCGTTGTTTATAACGGTTAGCTATGGTTTTATCAATACTAGGAATATCTTTAAATTCTACTGATGTATTGTTGATTATTGCTAAAATGGTTTGAAGTTCTTCTTTATTGTTTTCTATAAAATCTTCTCTAACTGCAATTACAAAACATGGCCATGGAGACGGACAATTACCAATATACCTAAATGTACCATTATCAACAAGTGGTTTTGTTGTGAATTTTTCCCATAAAAAATAATCTGCATTTCCGTTGGTTAAACCTTCAATAGCTCCATCTAAATTTTTAATGACTTCAAAATTCAAATCATTTTTTAAATCCCAATTATTGTTTTGTGCGTTTATATAAGACATTAGATGAGAACCCGAACCAAATCTACTAATAGCAGCTTTTTTGCCTTTTAAATCTTCAATAGTTTTATATGGTGAATCGTGAGCAAGATGAATACCCCAAATTAAAGGTGTTTGTACAAAAGTTTGTACAATTTTACTTGGGTTGCCGGCTATAATATCTTTTATAACACCTTCCGTAAGAACTACAGCAATATCAATTTTTTTTTCTCGAAGTGCCTTACACATAGCTCCAGTACCTCCAGGGTAATCGTGCCATCTTAAATTAATACCTTCCTCTTTATATTTGCCTTCTTTTAATGTTAAGTACCATGCTAAATTAAAGTGCTCTGGAACACCTCCAATATTTACTTTCTTCATTAAATCAATCTGTTTACTATATTTTATCTAAGGTGTATTTAATTAGGTTTTCTACAACTTCACTTGGGTTTTCGCTAAAAGTCCCATTAGCTCTGTTTGCAATAATTGCATTAAGCGATACAGCATTATGCCCTAATAATTTTGAAAGTCCATAAATAGCTGATGTTTCCATTTCTAGGTTAGTAATGGATAACCCATTAAAATTAAATGAATCCATTTTGTTATTTAAAGAAGCGTCTTCAACAGGTAATCTCAACACACGACCTTGTGGTCCATAAAAGCCTCCAGCGGTTGCCGTTAAGCCTGTGAACATTACATTACTTAAAAACCTTTTTGCTAGAGATTCACTATTTTTAATTATGAGAGGTCTTGCTTTGTTTTGATTCCAATTAGTATGTGCTATAAATGCATCTTCAATACTTGGATTACAAACAGGTTCTATTTGATAGAAGTGAAGCATGCCGTTTAAATCTAAGCCATGCGAACTTAAAACAAAAGAATCCACAGGAATATCTTTCTGTAATGAACCCGAAGTACCAACTCTAATAATATTTAAACTGGTAAGCTTTTCTTTTGGTTTTCTAGTTTCTAAATCTATATTAACCAAAGCGTCCAATTCATTAATTACAATATCTATATTATCTGGACCAATACCAGTAGACATAACGGTTATGCGCTTTCCTTTATAAACGCCAGTTTGTGTTTTAAACTCTCTTTTTTGTGTTTCAAACTCAATGATGTCAAAATGTTTGGTTACTTTCTCTACACGATTTTGGTCACCAACAAAAATAATGGTGTTTGATATATGTTCTGGTTTTAAATTAAGATGATATACACTACCATCTGGATTTAAAATTAATTCAGAGTTTTTAATGGACATTTATTATAGTTTTTATTAACTTATTTTCTTCTTTATTAAATTGAAATTCAAATTTTTCAACACCTCCATAAATAATATTATTATCAATTTCTGATAAAAAATTATGCTGCCCGATTAAAGCGTCATGTCCTTTTCTGTTGAGCATTAAGCTATCTTCCTTTTCATTGAAAAAAATACACAATTTTTTTATAATTCTAGATATTTGCATATCCCCAAAACCGTAGTAACCTTGATAGTTTAAGGTATAGCCCAATAAATGATGTTTCGATTTTATAGTGTTATTTTTAACAATTTCTAAAATGTTGCGTTCAAAAATATTTAACCCACTTACATTGTCTGGAAAACGCTCTAAATGAGCTTTTAAGCAATTACTTAAATAATTAAAAGATGAACTTTGTACAATAAAGGGTTTAAACAAATTATGGTCTTTACCACAATATATTCCCCAGAGTGTAACTGCCAATTGTAAGTCTTCTGATGTTAATTTTATCTTATTTTTATAATGATTTCTTAATTGTTTTGACGATAATTCAGACAATCCTTTTAAATTACTACTGCCTTCAACACGTCCGCTACATATTAAATAAATAGGAAGATTAAACTGTTTTTGTTGAAGCAATTTAATAACCGCTAGCATATTAATATGGCAAAACAAATCGTATTCAAACCAAAGATTAATTTCAGTATAATTTTCAGTATGGTTTAATACATCTAACTCGCTTATAATAGTATCAATATCTAAATCTATATTATAAAAGGAACTAAAAAACTTAGCTCTAACATTTAAAAATTCTTCAGAATTTACGTCTTCAATAGTTGGTCCTTCACAAAGCATACCTTGCCATGTAAGCATTTCACCTTTAACATTTAAGTCATTTAAATAATTAGTTAACGACGTTCCGTTTGTGATATGAAGTGGTTTTTTACTCATAAAATTATCCTCCAACACGTTTTACATTAAAGCCTTTGTCTTTTAGCATTTGCATAATTTTATCTCGGTAATCACCTTGAATAATGATTTTATCATTTTTAAAACTACCGCCAACACTAAGTTTCGTTTTAATTTCTTTAGCTAAAACTTTAAAATCTTTATTCGAGCCTGTATAACCTTCAAGAATAGTGATTGGTTTTCCTTTTCGCTTTTCATATTTACAAATTATAGGAGCATCTTGCATCCATAAATTGTTTTCGGTTACAGTTTCATTTGAAACTTCTTCAACATGTTCCGGAAAAAGGTTTTTTAATTGGCCGTGTAAATCCATTACTAATTTATTTTTTTATAAGACCAAGTTCTATAAGACGCTCATTTAGATACTCTCCTGCGGTAATATTATCAAAATCTTTAGGATTATTTTCATCAATACAGCTTTCTAATACATCTAATTTCATATCACTAATAGGATGCATGAAAAAAGGAATGGAATAACGCGATGAACCCCAAAGTTCTTTTGGTGGATTTACCACGCGGTGTATAGTCGATTTTAATTTGTTATTGGTATGTCTAGAAAGCATATCTCCAACATTTATCATCAATTCATCTGGTTCTGCAATGGCATCTAGCCATTCGCCAGCATTATTTTGAACCTGCAACCCTTTGCCTTGCGCTCCCATTAAAAGCGTTATTAAATTAATATCTCCATGTGCCGCTGCCCGTACAGCTTCTTTAGGTTCTTCTTTTATTGGTGGATAATGTATAGGTCTTAAAATAGAGTTTCCGTTATGAATATAGTTATCAAAATAAGTTTCTTCTATGCCTAAATGTAAAGCCAAAGCACGTAATACATATTTTGCTGTTTTTTCTAGCATTCTATAAGCTTCTTTTCCAGCTTCATTAAAACCAGGTAATTCTTCTACACTAACATTTTTTGGGTATTCAGCATTTAATTTTTCATTGTTTTCAACATACTGTCCAAAATGCCAAAACTCTTTTAAATCGCCTTCTTTTTTACCTTTTGCACTTTCTTTTCCAAAGGAAATATAACCACGTTGACCAGCAATTTCTGGTATTTCATATTTATGTTTAGTTTCAATTGGTAAACTGAAGAAACTCTTAATTTCTGAATATAATTTATCAACTAATTCATCATCTAAAAAATGACCTTTTAAAGCTACAAAACCTATTTCTTCATATGCCTTTCCTATAGCATCAACAAAGTTTTGTTTTCTTGTAGAATCATTCGAAATAAAATCAGATAAATTAACACTTGGTATTGCACTCATGGTAATAAATTTATGTGTATGTCTTACAAATGTACAAAAACAATGTAAATTTTTTATACCTAGTTTTTTATATAACATTTTTATGGATGAAGTCATTTTATACTATATTTGATAAAATTACTCAACTATAATTTTATGGATAAAACAGCTGACTTATTTAACATTAAGTATAATGCTGAAAATCTTGAAGATAGCACACTTTTACAACTTTATAAATGTATGCTAAAACCAAGATTGATAGAAGAAAAGATGTTAATTCTTTTACGTCAAGGAAAAATAAGTAAATGGTTTTCTGGTATTGGTCAAGAAGCTATTTCGGTTGGAGTAACCTTGGCTATGCAACAAGACGAATATATTTTACCAATGCATAGAAACTTGGGTGTTTTTACAACTAGAAAGATTCCGTTATATAGATTATTTGGGCAATGGCAAGGCAAGGCTTCTGGTTTTACAAAAGGTAGAGACAGGTCGTTCCATTTCGGAACTCAGCAGTATAAAATCATTGGGATGATTTCGCATCTTGGTCCGCAACTTGGTGTTGCAGATGGTATTGCATTGGCTAGTAAATTGAAAAACACTAAAGAAGTTACTGCTGTTTTTACAGGCGAAGGCGGAACAAGTGAAGGCGATTTTCATGAAGCTTTAAATGTGGCTTCTGTGTGGAGCTTACCCGTTTTATTTTGTGTTGAAAATAACGGTTATGGCTTATCAACTCCAACAAAGGAACAGTATAAGTGTAAAAATATTGCAGATAGAGCTTTGGGTTATGGGATGGAAGCACACATTATTGATGGTAATAATATTATTGAAGTTTATACAAAAGTAAAAGATATTGCAGAAAGTGTTAGAGAAAATCCAAGACCAGTGCTTTTAGAGTTTAAAACCTTTAGAATGCGAGGGCATGAAGAGGCGAGTGGTACAAAATATGTTCCGCAAGAGCTAATGGATACGTGGGCAAAAAAAGACCCTTTAATTAATTTTCAATCATTTTTAAAAAATAAAGGGTTTTTAGCCGAAGCTGAAGAAGTAAAAATTAAAAAGAATATTATACATGAAATTAATGAGCATTTAGATATTGCTTTTAAAGAAAATAATATCATTTCTAATGAAACGAATGAGTTAAATGATGTATATCAAAAATCTATATATCAAGAATTTAGATGTAATTCAGAAGCGAAAGAAACACGTTTTATTGATGCTATTTCTGATGCCTTAAAGCAAAGTATGCAGAAACATAATGACTTAGTTATTATGGGACAAGATATTGCTGAATATGGCGGCGCATTTAAAATTACGAATGGATTTATTGAAGAATTTGGTAAAGATAGAGTTAGAAATACACCCATTTGCGAATCTGCAATAATAGAAGCAGCTATGGGGCTTTCAATAGCTGGAATAAAAAGTGTTGTAGAAATGCAGTTTGCAGATTTTGTAACTTCTGGTTTTAATCCGTTGGTAAATTATTTAGCAAAATCGTATTACAGATGGAATCAGAACGCTGATGTTGTTATTAGGATGCCTTGTGGGGGCGGTGTTGCTGCTGGACCATTTCATTCGCAAACTAATGAGGCGTGGTTTACCAAAACACCAGGTTTAAAAGTGGTATACCCAGCATTTCCGTATGATGCAAAAGGGTTATTAGCAACCGCAATTAACGACCCAAATCCTGTGTTATTTTTTGAACATAAAGCTTTGTATAGAAATACTCGTCAAGAAGTTCCTGTAGATTATTACACATTACCATTTGGTAAGGCTTCAGTTTTAAAAGAAGGCAACGATGTAACTATAATTTGTTACGGCGCTGCGGTACATTGGGTATTAGAAACGTTAGATAAAAATGAATCTATAAACGCTGATGTTATTGATTTAAGAACACTTCAACCTTTAGATACTGAAGCTATTTATACTTCAGTAAAAAAGACAGGAAGAGCAATTATACTACAAGAAGATTCTCTATTTGGCGGTATGGCGAGCGATATTTCGGCTCTTATTATGGAACATTGTTTTGAACATCTTGATGCGCCAGTAAAACGTGTAGCAAGCATGGAAACACCTATTCCTTTTGATAGTCAATTAGAACAGCAGTATCTTTCTAAAAATAAATTTGAAGCCGCTTTAAAATCACTTTTAGAATATTAAATGAATTACTTAGAACAATTTATAAATGCAATAAGCGGTACATTAAATTGGACATGGCGTTCAATTATATTTGATGTGTCTTGGTATAACAACTACTTTTGGGGTTTAATTTTAATTTCAATTGTAGTTTGGGGTTTAGAAATAGTGTTTCCGTGGCGGAAAAATCAATCAATTTTTAGAAAAGATTTTTGGTTGGATGCTTTTTATATGTTTTTTAATTTTTTTATTTTCACTATTATAATAAGTGGCGCCTATAAATGCTTAGGATTGTTGTTTTTAAATTTTGGAGTTTCAATTAAATCACTCACATTAATCAATTTATCTCAATTGCCACAATGGTTTCAGTTATTAATATTCTTTATTCTATTAGATTTTGTTCAGTGGCTTACCCATGTGTTATTGCATCGGTTTAATGTTTTATGGAAGTTTCATAAAGTACATCATTCAGTAAAAGAAATGGGGTTTGCAGCTCATTTACGTTACCATTGGATGGAAAATATTTTCTACAAACCTTTAAAGATTTTTGCGGTTATGCTTTTAGGTGGTTTTGAGCCAGAGCAAGCATATATTGTTCATTTTATTGCTATTACTATTGGGCATTTAAACCATTCAAATATTAAGCTTAGTTATGGGTTTTTAAAGTATATATTTAACAATCCTGTAATGCATTTATACCATCATGCATATACTTTACCTAAAGATAAAAGCTATGGTGTAAACTTCGGGATTAGTTTAAGCATTTGGGATTATATTTTTAAAACTAATTATATTCCAAAAGAAAGTGGCTCTATAACTTTAGGTTATAAAGGAGATGAAATTATGCCAAAAAGCTTTTTCGGGCAATTATTTTATGGTTTTAATAAAAAAGATTAAAAAAGCCAGCTTATTAAGCTGGCTTTTATTTTTAATGTTATTAAAATTATCCTGCTTTCTGGATTTTTTTAGCAATTTTTTGTACTTCATCCAATACTCTTAAAAGGTTACCATTCCAAAGTTTATTAATTTCTTCTTCTGTATAACCTCGTTTTACAAGCTCTATGGTAACATTTAAAGTTTCTGAAGCGTCGTTCCAGCCTTCAACACCGCCACCACCATCAAAATCACTACTTATGCCAACATGTTCTAATCCCATTTTTTCAACTAAATAGTCAATGTGATCAACAAAATCTGCAACATTAACATTATCTGGTATGTCTTGCATTTCTTCTGCTGCTTCATCTGCAAGCTTCATTATGTTTCTTCTGTTTTTTCTAAAATCAGTTTTCTGCTCATCAGTTAAATTATCAAAGTCTTTCCAAGAAGTTATCCATGTTACTTTTAGTGAATCTGCAATTTTTTGCTGAATTTCTTTTAATTTTTCATTTCTAGCTTCTTGTTTGTCTTTGTTTATATAAGTTTTAAAAGCTACTGTTTGTACAACGCCTCCATTTTCTTTCATCCATTGTAACTGCTCGTCATCTAAGTTTCTACTATGCTCACATAATGCTCTGGCTGAGGAGTGAGACGCTATAATAGGTGCTTTAGATAACTCTATCATATCTTTCATAGATTTTTTAGATGGGTGAGATACATCAATCATCATTCCGTATTTGTTCATTTCAGCAATTACTTGCTTGCCTAATTCGCTTACACCATTGTGTAACCATACATTATCTTCTTCACCGGTATTAGAATCACATAATTGACTATGACCATTATGGGACAATGACATATATCTTGCTCCAAGATCATAAAATTGTTTTACACGACTAATATCTGTACCTATAGGATATCCATTTTCTATACCAATCATTGCTACCTTTTTACCTGAAGCATAAATATCTCTGGCTTCTTGTGAAGTAGTTGCTAAACCGATTTGTTCTGGAGCAATTTCATTACATAATTTATGAATTGCATTAAATTTAGACATAGCATTCTCATAAGCTTTGGCATAACCTTCATCGGTTAATGAATCCTGACCAGTATATACTATAAACCAAGGTACATCTAATCCTCCTTTAATCATCTTTGGAAGATTTACTTGATTATCAAGTTCTTGTGAGTAATTAATTGAGTCAGTAAAATTAGAAACATTAATATCACAATGTGTATCTAATGTCATTACACGCTCATGAATTTCTTTAGCTTTTGCAAATAATTCATCTTTACTTAATTTTTTTTCTTCTTTTTGCTTGCAAGAGAAACTAAGAAGAAGAATACATAAAAAAGCAAGGTTAAATATAGATTGTAAAACTTTGTTGTTACTCATTTCTTTGATTGAATTGGTTTCAACCAAAGATAGTAATTTATAAGTTTTATTTTGTTGTGGCTTCAGATAGTATAAACGGATATGCAGCTTTCACTTTTTTCAATTCAGTTTTCGATAAATTATCTGATGCTTTTTTAAGAACATTCAAACTATACGTGCTTCTAAGTTCGTAGTATGCTTGTGTTAATTCATCTTGTACTGCAATAAATTTCTTGTAACTAGTTTGTTTGCCATTTTGTAGAGAAACAACTGCTTTTGAAGGGTTATCTGATGCATTAGAATCCTTTATTCCATTGCAATAACCACAAGTTTCATCACCATTATTATCAATAAAGTTTTTAGTAGCGTCTTTTAATTTGTCAATAGTAATTATCACATTATCTACCATGATTTCGTCATTATTATTAATAACAATGCGTAAAATATTACGCTCATGTATTAAACCTGTACAATCTATATTTGGAGGACACTCTCTGGGTAATAACCTATTAATGCCTTCATCTGTTGAAATTGTTGCTGTAACTAAAAAGAAAATAAGTAATAAAAATGCAATATCAGCCATTGACCCTGCATTTACTTCTGGTGCTAATTTTGAGTGTCTCATGATTACGAATTTATTGTTAATGTGCTAAATGTTTCACAAAAACAATACCATAAACTTGATTATTAAATTATTAGTGGGCGTAACGTTTGCTACCTTTCCAAATAACGTTGTTTAAAGATTCAAAATGTATGATGCGTCTATTGGATGATAAATTCTCTTGCGTTATGGCGTTTAATCGTCTTGATATTTTGCTGATTGCTTTCATTTTTTTGATTGATTGATGTTTGTGGTAAATAAAGACGTTATTATTATCTGTAACGTCTTTTAGTGTTCCAATTATGGCTTTTAGTTTTGTTTAAAGTTCCACTGATTCGATTACTGTTTAATGTTCTCATAATTTCTATATTTTAATTGATTTATACTAATAAGACGACAATAAATCAAATTTGTTACAGTACTATGTATAACATATTAATAATTTAACAATTTTTAACTATTTATGTAGCAAATAGGGTAGATAGTGAGTGTAATTAACTAAGTGTTTTAAGAATTGATTAAGTTTAGGAACGGTTTTTGTATAAATAAATGCTAAATATATATCTATATAATGATGTTTACAGATAAACAAATATCTTTGAATTTTAAAAGAACAAAATAAAGTGCAAAAATTTTATTTTATATTATTACTATTATTAGCTTTTACAATAACTGTAGAAGCTCAAATTGATAGTAAAAATAAGTCAACTTCAATTCCTGCAATAAAGAGTAAAAAAGATTCTATTGATACTAAAACCTTATTACCATCTAAACCCATAAATAATAATACTATTAATGGTATGTCTGTACCAAAAACAAACACTAATATTAATTTACCAAAAAAGGAATTTTCTATGTTTGGTGAAAAATTTGGGAACCCTGGAGAACTTTACGAAAAGCAATTTAATAAAAAGAATAAAGCTTTAGAAGTTGAATTAGGTTTAGGTACAAAAGGAAGTAAAACAGATCAATACTTTGGAGATTTTAAAACCAAATCGAAATTTATTCGTGTTACTTATAGAGATTTTGGTCTTGAAGATGGTGACTATATAAGAATTTCAGTAAACGATGAAATTCTTGAATACCGTGTTAAGTTAACTAATGGCAATAAAAGTTTTAAATTAGAATTGAAAAAAGGTTTTAATAAAATTGATTTTTTAGCCTTAAATGAAGGATACGCTTTACCCAATACTGCAGAATTTAAAGTTATGGATGACCAAGGTAATTTGATTTCAGGAAACCAATGGAACCTTTCAACAGGTGTAAAAGCCACTATTATTATTGTTAAAGAATAATTTAATTCCACTAACTTATAAACATCAAGTTTTCAGACAAATATCATTATCTACAAACATCATTTCTATCAAGTTTTAATTTCATTACATTTTTCACTAAAAACATTCGTCAAAAACCCTTAAAAGGTGGTATTTTTGCACATTGCAAATTCAGAAAATGGACATATCTATAACAGAATTAGAAGAAAGAAAAGCAGGTAAAGATTTATATAGCTACCAAAAAGGAGCTATCGATAAAATTTTTAAAAGCTTTGAAGAATCTCCTAAAGATTATCATTTATTATATCAATTACCAACTGGTGGAGGGAAAACAGTTATTTTTTCAGAAATTGTTCGTCAGTATTTAAAACATCACAAAAAGAAGGTGTTAGTGATGACGCATCGTATAGAATTATGTAAGCAAACATCTAATATGCTTACAGAATTTGCTGTTGATAATAAGGTTATTGATAGTAAAGCCGATTTAAGTAATCAAGGAAATTATAGCTGTTTTGTTGCTATGGTTGAAACTTTAAACAATAGATTACAAGATGATAAACTTGATATTTCTGACATTGGCTTAGTAATTATTGATGAAGCACATTACAATTCATTTACAAAATTATTTAAATTTTTTAATCAGTCGTTTATTTTAGGTGTTACGGCAACGCCTTTAAGTTCTAGTATGGAACTTCCTATGACTGATAATTATGATGAATTAATTGTTGGCGAAACTATTGAATCTTTAATTGAAAATGGGTTTCTGTCTCGTGCCGAAATGTTTTCATATAATGTAGGTTTAACCTCGTTAGTTGTTGGTGCAAATGGAGATTATACAGTAAAATCTTCAGAAGATTTGTATACCGATAATGATATGCTTTCTAAGTTAATACAAGCATATGAAGAACGTGCAAAAGGCAAAAAGACTTTAATTTTCAATAACGGTATTAATACATCGTTACATGTTTACGATACTTTTAGAGCAGCCGGTTATCCAGTTGCCCATTTAGATAATACTAATAGTAAAAAAGAACGCGCACTTATACTGCAATGGTTTAAGAAAACACCCGATGCAATTTTAACCTCTGTTAGTATTTTAACGACTGGTTTTGATGAGCCAACGGTTGAAAGTATTATTTTAAATCGAGCTACAAAATCGTTAACATTATATTACCAAATGATTGGTCGTGGTTCTCGTATTTTAGAAAATAAAAGCACCTTTTCTGTAATCGATTTAGGAAACAATTTTCATCGATTTGGACCTTGGGGAGACGATTTAGATTGGCAAAAAATATTTAGATCACCAAACTACTATTTAGATGCTATATTAAGTGATGAAGAACTAGAGAGTAATTTTAGATATGAAATGCCTGACGATTTAAGATCAGAATTTTCTAAATCTAAAGAAGTATATTTCGATATTCAAAAAACATATATTGAGTCTATTAGAGGTGGAGAATCATCAAAAGTGGTGTTAGAACGTTCTATTGAACAACATGCAAAAATTTGTATTGAAAATAGTGAAGATGTCTATGATGCCTTAGCATTAGCAAAGAAATTGGGTGATGATGTTGATTTTAGAATTAACCGATATACAAAATGTATTAGTAAGAGCACATTCAATTTTGTTGATTGGCTAAAAGGCGATTATAGAAAAAAACTAAACGCATATTTACGTTCAAATTTTGATGAAATTTTCGAATCTATTCACGGATATCCACCAGAAGATTAAGCTTTCAACACAATTTACGACTAAATAATAAAATATGGCGTACATTTACGCCTATACAATAACACTTAATAAGACAGGAATTTTAAACTATGGCAAAATCACAAGTAACATTTAATAAGATTGAAAAAGAAAAAAAACGCTTAAAGAAAAGAGAAGATAAGAAAAAAAAGAAAGAAGCCCGTAAGCTAGAAGCTAAAGAAAACCCACAAGGTATTCAGTTTGCATATGTAGATTTCAACGGTAACTTAACAGATACACCGCCAGATCCAGCATTACGTGAAAAGATTGAGGCAGAAAGTATCGAACTTGGTGTACCTAAAAAAGAAGATAGAGAAGAAGAACCTAAAAATAAAGAAGGAAAAGTATCTTTTTTCGATCATTCAAAAGGCTTCGGATTTATTCTAGACAGTATCAATCAAGAAAAATATTTTGTTCATGTAAGCGGTTTACTTGAAGACATTGAAGAAAATGATAAAGTTTCTTACGAATTGGAACGTGGATTAAAAGGCATGAATGCCGTTCGAGTTAAGAAAATTTAATCTTTCATATAAACTATTCTAATAGTTAACATTTATATTCAATAAGTATATGAATATATCACGAAAAACTACATTAATTATTTTGTCGTTTTTCGCTATATATGTTATTTGGGGTTCTACATATCTCCTAAACAAAATTGCTGTAACAGAATTACCTCCATTTTTTGTATCGTCTATTCGCTTTACTAGTGCAGGATTATTGATATTCGTTATTGCAAAATTCTTAAAGTTAAGTCTAAAAATTACTAGAAAACAATTTATTAATTGTGCTATTGCAGGATTTTTATTTCTTGTTTATGGTAATGGTGTTTTTATATGGGCACTTAGGTATGTAGATAGCGGTTTTGCAGCACTTGAAGCTTCAACGCAACCTTTATTTGTATTACTTTTAATGCGACTTATTGATGGCAAAAAAATACAAAGTAAATCTGTAATAGGAATTATTTTGGGTATTATTGGCATGTATCTTTTAGTAAGCCAAAAATCATTAATTACAAACGAAGAAAGCTTATTGGGTATGTTTATGATACTTACCTGTGTGTTAAGTTGGAGTTATGCTAGCGTATTTGTTTCAAAAGCCGATTTACCTTCTAATTTCTTTGTCAGTACGGGTTACCAAATGCTTATTGCAGGATTTTTATTAGTATTAACTAGCTTGTTTTTTAATGAAACATGGGTTTCTCCTGTAAATTGGAGTTCACCAGTACAATGGTCATTAATATTATTAATTGTATTTGGTGGTATTGTTGCATTTACTGCTTTCAATTATTTACTAAAAAATGTATCAACAGAAAAAGTATCAACTTCTGCTTATGTAAATCCAGTAATAGCTATAGTTTTGGGTTGGTATATTTTAGATGAATCATTAAGTATTCAAACTATAATTGCAGCTGTAATTCTTTTAACAGGAGTATACTTTATAACGTCTAAAAGGAAAATTAAATTAAGATTTATAGGACGCTAAGCTTTATACAAAGCCAAATCACAAAAATTAGTATATGAATATTTTAAAACCTTTAAATTTTGTAAGAACTAGAATAATGGAAAGGCTTACAAAAAATGTTGGTAAATCATATTCTAATACAAAAATTGATTTAAAACATAAAGTAGATATAAAAAAGATATTAATTTCTAGACCAAATCATAAATTAGGTAATCAATTATTGTTGACACCTTTAATTCAAGAGCTAATTATAACATTTCCAGATTGTAAAATTGATTTATTTGTAAAAGGAGGAGTAGCCTATCCTGTTTTTGAAAATTACGAGCAAATAGATAAAATAATTCAACTACCAAGAAAACCATTTAACCATTTAATTAATTACGGTATGTGTTGGTTTTCAATAAGAAGTAAGCGTTACGACCTAGTGATTAATGGCGATAAAAATTCATCTTCGGGAAGGCTTTCAACAAAGTTTGCTAAAGCGCCTTTTAAAATTTTTGGGGAAGTTGATGAAGAAATTCAGCAAATACATACAGATTATGAGCATATATCAAAATACCCTATTTATAATTTACGCTATTATTTAACCAAACTTAGTTTTAAAGAAAACAATAAGAAAGTCCCAACTTTAAATATAAAATTGAGTGATTCAGAAATTGAAAAAGGAAGAGAAATATTAAATAATCTTGTTAAAAATAATAATAAAACAATTTGTATTTATACTAATGCAACTAATGACAAATGTTATTCTGAAGATTGCTGGGAAACCCTGTATAGTAGATTATTAAAAGAATATTCAAACTATAATATTATTGAAATGCTTCCTGTTGAGAATATTTCAAAAATTTCATTTAAAGCGCCAAATTTTTATAGTAAAGATATTCACGAAATGGGAGCGATAATCAATAATACATCTGTATTTATTGCTGCTGACAATGGTATTATGCATTTAGCAAGTGCATCACTAACACCAACTGTAGGTTTCTTTAAAGTTACTAATCAAAATATTTATGAGCCTTATGGCAATGGAAGTTTAGCTTTAAACACTAACGATTCTTCAATTGATGACTGGATAAGAGCTATAAATACTATTTTAAAATAACTATTGCCATAATATTAAACCGATAAAGCAAGCAAAACACATAAATATTATTTACGTTTTTGTTAAAATCCACTGTATTTCATCCATTAATCGTAAAATTTAATACTTCAAACGAGTATTTTAAACATAAAGCACTTAGTTGATTAGTTTTGAGCTGATTAATAAACATACGCCCCATGAAAAACCTAATCGCACTTATTTGTATTACTTGTTTTTTAAGTAATTTTAATATTCTAACCGCTCAAAATTCTCCTGATAATATTCTAGAAAAAGTTACTGTTAACTATAAGAAAAGAAGTCCTATTTATGATTATTCAGAAAAACGACTTAATAATACAGATACAATTCCTGATTTTGCTTCAAAATCAAATAAAGTAAAAATTACAGGTATTATTTATCAAAATGATGGTGTTACTCCTGCAAAAAATGTGCTCTTATTTATAGAACAAGCCGATGAAAGTGGAGATTTTGTTCTAAAAAGACATAATAAAAAACGTTATGTTCACCATAGAGGTTGGGTTAAAACTGATGCTGACGGACGTTATACATTCTACACTTTTGTTCCAGGTAAATATATTTATGGGAACGAATTAACACAAATTCACCCAATTATAAAAGAGCCTAAAAAACCAGAATATAAAATTGAATCTTTTCTTTTTGATAACGACCCATTATTAACGGATGATTGTCGAACAAAGGTTGAACAAACAAATCCGAATAGAATTCTTAAGCTTGATAAAAAAGAAGGATTATTTGTAGCCGAAAGAGATATTATTCTTGGCAAAGAAAATGCAACATATTAATTATTATACAACTTATTAACTTCACTTTTATAAGTTTGACCAATTAGTATTTTATGTGCTTCTATATGAATACGATTGCCTTCAATTAGGTTTATTTTATCTAATCCAATTTCTTTTTCATCAGATATTTCATTTGAATCAAAATTATTTTCAATCATGAAATGTATTACATCTACATTACTCGTTAAATTGATAGTGATAAAAGCATTTTCCATTAATTTCTCTGTGCCGTTTAAGCGTATTATTACATATGATTTGTTTGTTGAAAATACAATCCAGAAATAATTGGATAATGGTAAGCATGAAATATCATTTACGGTAAATGGCCAAACGATTTAAAACAATTGAAACGGGTGAAGCAATTTCTATTGATATTAATGAGCCTATTACTATTTTTCTATAATCAATTTTTGACCAATTCGTATTAAAGCATTGTGTTTTATTGCATTGGTATTACAGAGTGAAGCTATAGTTACATTGTTTCTTGCAGATATTCTAGATAGAGTATCACCACGTTTCACGATATAGATTTCACGTTGCTTTATTAAACTCGCAATGGCATCACTTTCAGATAGTAACGGTATAATTTTACTTTGTCTTTTTGAATTATGTAAAAAAGGACGTGTCCATTTTTTTGTAACCCAAAGTTCTTGAGACCTAATGGTGTTTTCATCATTAAAAGCAAATAGATATTCAGGATTTATAGAAACACCTTTGTAATTTATTACCAAATGTAAATGGCTACCTCTAGCATTTCCTGAAGTCCCGCCTTTACCTAAATATGCGCCACGCTTTAACGTATCATTTTCTTTAACACCATATTTAGATAAATGCGCATACGTAGTTTCTAACCCATTAAAATGCCTTATAACAACTGTTTTTCCGTGACCTCTGCTATATCTAGACAATCTCACAATACCATCAAACATCGCATATAAACTATCACCAGTAACTAAATCGATATCAATACCTTTATGAGCTCTTCCGTGACGCCAACCATAACGTGAAGTCACAACTTTATTTTTACCAATAGGAGAGCAATAAGTTGAATCTTTAAATTGTAATTGTAACGGAAATTTCACAGTAACTCCTCTATAAGGGTTATAAGCCGTGTTAGGTAGAATAACCACAAGGGCACGCAAACGAAACATTAAATTTTTTAGGCTGTAGACCAGATGAATAGCAGTTGATAATCATAAATCAAGTGCTAGCACATTCTTCTTTTTTGTTCATAAAATTTAAAATTTCTACTGTTTGCTTATTCTACCTAACCCGCAAAGTATAGGCTACGCTCTGACTATCTTTTAGTATTTTTATAAACTAATTGAAACCCTTATGGTAACTACTCCCTAACAATGCATAAGTTTTATAGAGCGCAGCAAACGGTTTTTACGTGTATGCTGCGCATCCACAAACCTTATACTTTGCGGGATGTTACAGATTATGGTGCATTTGTACAGGATGATGTATTGTACTTCTCTTCAACACGTAACTTAAAAGGAAGAAGAGGTATCGATGTATGGAGCGATGAAGCTTTTTTAGACATCTATAGTGTTGGGTACGATAAAGATGGGAACATATATGGTAAACCTAGACCTGTAAAAGGAGATGTAAACACTAAACTTCATGAAAGTTCTCCAGTACTTACCAAAGATGGTAAAACCATGTATTTTACAAGAACTAATGGTACACCAACAATTAAAAATGGGAAAACTAAAAAAGACCAATTAAAGATTTATAGAGCTACCAAGGTTAATGAAAAATGGATAAACATAGAGGATCTGTCCATTAATGGAGACAATTATTCTAATGCACATCCTGTTTTGGGTCCAAATGAAAAACGTTTGTATTTCTCATCAAATATGCCTTCCTCTTTAGGGCAAACAGATTTGTTCTACACAACCATAAATTCGGATGGTACTTTGGGAAAACCCAAAAATATGGGTCCAAAAATTAATACAAAAGGAAGAGAGTCCTTCCCTTTTGTTACCGAGAAAAATGAACTTTATTTCTCCTCTGATGGTCATTTTGGACTAGGTGGATATGATGTCTTTTACATCGATTTAAAAACGACAGGGATGCAACTTTTAAATATAGGTATACCTGTTAACGGCCCTGCCGATGATTTTGCCTTTTCAAAAGATGATACAACTAAAAAAGGGTTTTTCAGTACTAACCGAGATGAAGTAGACAATATCTATAGCTTTACTGAGACAAGACCTATTGAGAAAATTTTTGAAACCAAACTAACAGGTGTTGTGACCAATAGTACTACGGGTGAACCTTTAAAAAATGTGGAGATAGAAATAAACAGTATTGATAAAAAAAATAACTATACTATTACAACAGATGAAAATGGAAGCTATGCAATAACAATAAATAAGTTTAGGTCATATACCATTACTGCTTTCAAAGAGGCATATAACACCACCAATGATTTTATAACTAATGGTCAATATATGTGTCGAAAAGACTTGCAGTTACTACCTAATGTGTTGGTAGTAAATACTAATGAAAGAATAGCTCTTTCAGATATTCTGAACATCGAACAAATTTATTTTGATTTTAATAGCTCTTTTTTAAGAAATAAAGCTAGAGTTATGCTCCGTAAAATTTCAGATGCATTAAAGCAATCACCTACAATGAAAATTGAGATTTTAGCCCATACAGATAGTAGGGGAGGCAACAAATACAATATTTGGTTGTCTGAGAGAAGGGCGAGAAGAGCTAAACAGGATTTGATAAAAAGTAAGATTGATCCATCGAGGATTATTTTTAGAGGGTACGGAGAATCAAGGCTTTTGAATGATTGTGGTGATAATGTTGACTGTACAGCAGCAGAGCATCAACAAAATAGAAGGATTGAGTTTATTGTCAGAAAATAATATGAAGACTGGTTTTAAGGTCTAGATAATTAAATAGATAATTCAATAAACAAAATGAATACAATATAACTAGAGTTAATACTGACAAATATAGCTAGAAACCTTTACATTTTTTTTATCTAAAATGAGGGTATCAATATTTTTGAACAGCGGCATAACACGAACTGAACAGGCATAGTGAGTTTATAATAATTAAATGATTAAGTAAAAAACACAAATGAAAACAAAACAAATGAAAACCCCAAAACAAATGAAAACAACAAAAATGAAATTAGCGACAGTAACAGCTATTGCTTTATTACTAGCTATTACATCATGTAAAAGTGACGATGATAATACTCAAAAAAAGGAATGTTTTGAGCATTTTAATTATGACAGCAGTACACACGAAGGTCCAGCAGATTGGGCAAATTATTGTGTTGCAGCTGGAGTAGTAAATGAATGCGGTAGTACAGTTAGGCAATCTCCTATTAATATAGTGAATGCGGTAAGTGATGATAATTTAACAGATTTATCTACAACATATGCTAATTCATCTACAGATATTTTAAATAATGGACATACAATTCAGTTTAACTATAATGGAACAGCTACATTAAATTTTGATGGAGAAGTTTTTTCATTATTACAATTTCATTTTCATGCAGAAAGTGAGCATACAGTTGTTGGTTCTCATCATCCATTAGAAGCACATTTGGTGCATAAAAGTGCTTCAGGGAATTTAGCTGTAATAGGTGTTCTCTTTGAATTAGGAGATGAAAATGCCTTTTTAGCTCAATTCATAGACAATTTACCTGAACATAAAGATGATACTTATGTAAATGCAAGTTTAAGTTATAATGCGTTAAGTTTACTATCAGCAGGAGATAGTTATTTCAATTATGATGGATCTTTAACAACACCTCCATGTTCTGAAATTGTAGAATGGATTGTTATGGAGAATCCTTTAGAAGCATCACAAACACAATTAGATGCGTTCTCAAATATATTACACAATAATTTTAGACCTATTCAACCATTAAATGGAAGAGTAATTGGTCATCATACAGCAGGTTAGACTATAAAATAGTTAATCTTTTTAATATTATTTAACGACTTTATGAAATTATAAATTGTGCCAATTTGTTGAATAAAGAGGATGAAATCATCACGTATTGATTCCTCTTTTTTTAAAGAGGTCTGAAAGTAAAACTAATTAACAACCTGTACAAACTGTTAAAAAGAAGAGCATAGACAAAATAGCTGACTAATAACCCTTTTTTAATATTAAATGGAAATAGATAAATTAAATTTAAAACAGCTTTTTTTTATTAGAAAATTAGCAAATGGTGTTCCCTATAATATAATCAAAGAAGAATTATGTGATAATTCAAATTTTAAAATCTTGAAGCTAAAAAATGAGGTTAAAGTAAAACTAAAAGCTAAAGATGATATAGATTTAATTAAAAAAATTATTAATTCAAAGGTAATAGAAATAAATGAATATTTCATAAAAAATCAAAGCCATATAGCTTTTGGGATTGCTTATAATTTATATATAGAAAATAAGGGAGATGATAATTCAGTATGTGCTAACCTAAAAAACACGTATGAAATAATACTTATTATATTTAAAAACCTCATCATTACACAAGACAATTAAATTAGAAGCTTTATAGTGTATTTATTATCAATGAATAAACGTAATCAAAGAAAATGCAAACCAAAAATAAGACAGGAATTTAGTCATATAATTGCTTGGATAGCTATACTGTTAATTTCTGGGTCTTTAGCTTTTTTATTTATCGAGCAATTAGTTTATGCTTTTATCTTTTAAGATTATAACTTTTATTTTAGTTTTTTATGACGTTACTACTTATAAAACGAAAAAAAAGGTTCCTTATTATGGCTCTAAATTAGAATTTACAATAAATTTTATAGCCAATATTATTTACAGTTTTTTTTGAATGTCGTTTACATTTTTTTGTTTTAACAAGAACTAAAAATTAATTGATGATTGATTAAATTTTTTTCAAATCAATTAGTATTAGATTCGGCATTTTTATCTATACTTGACACAGATAGTGGATTTTTGATTTTCAAAGCAGAACGCTTTGAGATATTTAATCCCATTTTTTATTGTAATTTAAAAGTCAGATAATCGTTTAATGCTTATGGTATATGTTTTTATAATTAAAACCTCTTTCTTTG
>Ga0256845_1000942_pt1 | contig 24879 bp, 25 predicted proteins | sample RiftiametaG_FD_189101 | JGI IMG/M metagenome (GOLD analysis project Ga0256845, IMG submission 189101) | Tube worm associated microbial communities from hydrothermal vent at the East Pacific Rise, Pacific Ocean - Riftia | ecosystem: Host-associated > Annelida > Integument > Unclassified ... | reverse complement strand
TCTAAACCTAAACTCTAGATAATATAATTAAGGGCTTTTTTAGCTAGAATATAGAATTAACAACTTAATTATGTGACTGTTACATGTAAATGAGAATGATTTTCAAAAACTTTCGGACAGATATGTTCTAATGTAGAATCAATCATAAAACAACCAATGTAAGCCCATCTCTACAACTCTGCGTTGTCCTCTGTATAACGGTGTTTCTTGGTAACTAGTATCATAACCTACATTTTGATTCTCATTACGTTTCTGGTTCAAGTGGTTCATTCTTAAATACAGTGTAAACCTATTTTTAACTTGCATTTGAGCGAAAACCCCTACAATCATATAATCATTTACTTTATAAGTGTCTTGAATGTAAAATTGTGCTAAAGAAGGGTTATACATATCAGCATAATAACCTGACCTGTACGAGGCATCAACACCTATTTTGTACTCCATTCTCACACTTTTATATCGACCTTTATAATACAACTGCTGATGTACTAATGTTTTAGGTAATCTTAATACGCTATTATTTTCTAACTGGTTTACCGTTAGTTTCCCTTTCCATACAATACGTTTTTTGACTATTAATTTATATGAAATCCCATAATTAGAATAATTCAGTTTACTTAATAACTGCTCTGGTTCATTTCCCTGAGCAAAATATTGATAACTCTCTATCGAAATATAATGTAAAAAAGGTTTTAATTTTAATACATTCTTGAGTTCAATAGTCGGTTCTACTGCCAGTACACTTGTTTTGGTATCGTCAAAGGTATTCAACCATTGGTGATAACCTCCATGATAAAAAGTATTAAATAAACTAGATGGGTTTATAGATGATTTATAGCTTATTTTACCATATTTAGAAGAAGATAATACCGCTTTATATTGGTGATACCCTCTATCTGACCAAGTATAATTAGCCGATAATTGAAGGGATTTAACAGGTATAATGTGTAGATTCGCACCAGCGTAAGTTTCATTAAAATTCACTTCGTACAAAGAGTCTTGTACGTTATAGCTAATCTGCCTATTCTTAGCGAACACATCTACAGAGAACGTTTTTTGTGTGTACCTCAATCCTATTTTGTTTTCATACTCAGTATAAACCAACGAATCCTTAAATGAATTGGTAGTTGTAACAGCAGTATCCAAAAAGTATTGTTCGTTATTATTGACATCATTGTCCAAAAACTGAACTTTCTGACGGTTACGGTCAAACTCATGGTAAACAAATAATCCTTCTTGTCTTCTTGTTGTGTCACTAGGATCTACTACACGTACTTGATGGTACAACTTCCACCTATTCTGTTTGTCCCAAGACCTAAAAGACCTCAAACGCTCTATTGCTACATCATTATAGATGTTTTCTTCATAAGTAAAGTTAGAGTCTATTACCGCTCCACCCAACTCATCTACCCGATGATCCATAAAAGCGTAAGTCAAAAAGGCATTATAACGCCCAGAATACGAGCGGTAAGAAGCGTGTAACCTTCCTCCGTAATGATTCACCATTCGATCATCTGAACCTGTCACACCAAATAACCTATCAGAAGAAATACGGTCAAAATCAAGCCCTACATTAAGTCTATATCCAAAATTGGTGGCAAATCCCCCTGTAAAAGTTTCTACCCCATTTCCATTAATATTGATATTAATGTGAGAAAATGGAGAGTATGTATCGTAAAATTTATTCTCTTTCACCCTATATGCTTTATATGTATCCAAGCCAAGGTGTCTCCCTGATTTTAACACAGGAATACGGGTAAGCGATTGTGCCGCTGTACCGTAAGTACCTAAGGTCTGGTATGGTTTAAAACTCCAAGTATTCAACTGAAAAAGATGAATATCTTCCTGTAAAGTATCAATGGTATAAAGTTTATCCTGTCCCCTTTTTATATCTTCCAAAAGAAAAAAGTGGGTAGTTTTTGCATTATAAGTGATAGAATCACTTTGTGCTTGTACAAAAACAGGGATTAAACCCAAGCTAAATAATATGACTTTTAACTGTTTCAATAAATTCTTGATTTTTATTTCCTACAAAGTTAATCTTTATTGGAATATAGCCCCACGAAACTGAAGATAAATATCCTTCCAACAATGTTCCTTTTATTTTCACAAAATCTTTTTCTGTCATCAAGACCGTAGCCTCCTCTTTTTGAGCCACTTCCGCTATTTGTTTTATCTCCTTTTCTGTGTAATTATGATGGTCAGGAAAAGAAAAAGATTTCACTATATCAAACACCTCAGCTACCTCTCTCTGAAATAATTTATTTTGAGCAATTCCACTCATTAATACTACCTTAGGTTGCACCTCTCCCTCTTCTATTACAGCATTAGCGTAAGCCACATAAGAGAAAAAAACAAGAGCCGTATTATTGTACTTTTTAATACTATTTGTTATACTATTTTGCTCCTTAATACTTATATTTTTAGGACATTTTGAAACCACTATAACCGAAGCCCTACTCGCCCCACTTCTTACCTCTCTCAGCATCCCCGTAGGCAAACAATAACCCTTTGTAAACAAACGCCCATAATCTGTCAACAACACCTTACATTTACTTTCTAGCCAACGGTGTTGATAAGCATCATCAAGTAAAACAATACCTGTATTAGGATTCCCTTTTAACAACTCAGTCATCCCAAATACCCTGTCCTCACAAACTGACACAGTCAAATCATTCTTATATTTTCGATAAATTTGTAAAGGCTCATCTCCCACTTCTACAGCTGTATCCTCATCATTTACTTGCCGATAACCTTTAGTTTTTCGACCATATCCCCTACTCAATATCCCTAACTCATACTCAACACTCAGCACATCTATCAAAAACTCAATATGAGGAGTTTTACCAGTACCTCCCACTGTCAAATTTCCCACACAAATAGTAGGCACATCAAAGCTAATAGATTTCAAAATATTCTTATCAAAAAGAACATTTCTAAACCAACTCACCAGAGCGTATAGCCACGAAAAAGGAAATAAAAGATACTTCAAAAAAGACAACATAAAACCCATTCAAAATAAATATTCTATAAAGTAACGCAAAAAATCAGAGTCCATTACAAAAAAAAACAGAAATGGACAAAACCCTTCGTTATTCCACTTCGGGTCAGGCTATCCGTTATATCTTTTTTATCATTATTTTAGAACAAAAAAGGATGCCACTACTATCCCTTTTGCAGCACTTCGTACTACTTTATATTATTGTGGATAATTTTACTTCTTTAGTAAACTAAGAAGCCTTATCTTTACAATCGATAAAATACGACTAATACAGTGGGAGAAGAAAACAAAGCAAACTATTCAGCAGGTAATATTCAAGTTCTTGAAGGACTAGAAGCAGTAAGAAAGCGTCCTGCGATGTATATTGGAGATGTAGGACCGAGAGGATTGCATCATTTAATTTGGGAAGTAGTAGATAACTCAATTGATGAAGCACTTGCTGGTCATTGTGACTCTATCATTATCAAACTCCACCCCGACAACTCAGTATCTGTACAAGATAATGGTCGTGGGATTCCTACAGATTTTCACGAAGGTCAAGGAAAATCAGCTCTAGAGGTTGTAATGACTGTACTACACGCTGGTGGTAAATTTGATAAAGATACTTATAAAGTATCTGGTGGATTACACGGTGTAGGTGTTTCTTGTGTAAATGCACTTTCCTCCAAACTAGAAGTTACAGTATACCGAAACGGGGCAATCTCTCAGCAAGAATACGCAAAAGGGATTCCTCAATATGACGTAAAAGAAATCGGAAAAACTGACAAAGCAGGTACTACCGTACAGTTTTGGCCAGACGAAAGTATTTTTGACGAAACAACAATTTATGTATATGACATTGTAGCCAAACGTATACGTGAGCTAGCTTATCTTAACAAAGGGATTACTTTATATCTTATTGATGAACGTGAAACAGATGAAGACGGTCAATTTTTGGAAGAACGTTTTCACTCAGACGGAGGACTTAAAGAATTTGTTACTTACCTAGATCAATCTCGTGAGCAATTACTCCCAGAGCCAATCTATATGTCAAAAGAGGATGGAGATATTCCTGTAGAAGTCGCTATTACATACAACACCTCTTATATGGAAAATGTTTATTCATACGTGAATAACATTAATACAAGAGAAGGAGGAACTCACGTAGCAGGTTTCAGAAGAGCATTGACCCGTACCCTTAAAAATTATGCCGACAAAAATGGCATGCTAGACAAACTAAAAGTAGACATTGCAGGAGATGATTTCCGTGAAGGGCTGACAGCAATTATTTCTGTAAAAGTAGCAGAACCTCAGTTTGAAGGACAAACAAAATCTAAGTTAGGGAATAGAGATGTATCTAAAGCCGTAGATGCTGTCGTTGCTGAAATCATCAACGATTACTTGGAAGAGAATCCTAAACAAGCCAAATTAATAGTTGACAAAGTAATTATTGCTGCTCAAGCTAGAAACGCCGCACGTAAAGCCCGTGAAATGGTTCAGCGTAAAAACGTAATGAGCGGTAGTGGTTTGCCTGGTAAACTAGCGGATTGCTCTGAAAAAGACCCTGCAAAATGTGAAGTATACCTAGTCGAGGGAGATTCTGCTGGTGGTTCTGCCAAGCAAGGTAGAAACAGAAGATTTCAAGCAATCTTACCTCTAAAAGGAAAAATATTAAACGTAGAAAAAGCACAAGAGCATAAAATCTACGATAATGATGAGATTAAAAACATCTTAATGGCATTAGGAGTTTCTTTTGGACGTGAAGATGATCAAAGGGCTTTAAATCTTGATAAATTACGTTATCATAAAATCGTAATCATGACCGATGCAGATATTGACGGTAGTCATATCCGTACGCTTATTCTTACGTTCTTCTTCCGTTATATGAAGGAAATTATAGATCAAGGATATTTGTACATCGCTCAGCCGCCTTTGTACCTTGTGAAAAAAGGGAAAGAAATGCGTTACTGTTGGACAGAAGAAGAAAGACTGGGACATATCAAAGAACTCGGAAAAGGAAAACCAGAATCAGTCAGTATACAAAGATACAAAGGTCTTGGAGAGATGAACCCTGACGAACTTTGGCATACTACTATGGATCCAGAAAAACGTGTATTAAAAAGAGTAATGATTGAATCGGATCAAGGGTCTGATTTATTATTCTCTACACTTATGGGAGATGAAGTAGCACCACGTAGAGACTTTATCGAGGAAAATGCTCGATATGCTAAAGTGGATGCCTAAATACCGAATAAAATAATTTTAGCTAATAAAAAGCCTGTTTTATTGAATTAAAACAGGCTTTTTTATAAACCTAGTGCAATGAACTTACCCTATAAGAATACTGATAAATCTATTATAAAAGACATCAACAGCAACGACTTAATTAGTAGAGACTTAAGCTGGTTATTGTTTAATTATAGAGTACTGGAGCAAGCCAAAAATCCTAATCGTAGTATTTTAGAACGATTAAAATTTTTAGCAATTACCGCATCTAACTTGGATGAGTTCATGATGATTAGAGTGGGTAGTTTGTATAATTATCTCGATTATGACAAGATTAGAGTTGATTATAGTGGGCTAAATGAACACGTTTTTAAAAACATATTATTTGATGAGATTCACACTTTTAGTAAAACTTGCAATAGTTACCTAAAAGATAACCTCTCTCCTCTTTTTAAAGAAAACAATTTCCTACTCCTCAAATACAGTGAACTAACGGAAGAAGAAAAGCGAAAAGCGAAATACTATTTTAATAAAACAGTATTCCCTATGCTTACGCCAATGGTTTATGACTCCTTCCATATATTCCCTTCGTTAATTGGTAAAGCACTAATCTTGGGCATAGAGACTAAAGGAAGTAAAAAAGAAAAGGATAATAAAATCAAAACCTCTTTTATACAAATCCCAAAAAACATCCCCAGTTTCTATGAAGTAGACCGAAACGGTAAAACAGCATTTATCCCTATAGAAGACATTATTACCGAGCATATTGAAAAGGTGTACAAAAAAGTTCGTATCGAGTCCGTTTCTATTTTCAGAATCAGTAGAAATGGGGATTTTGAATATGATGAAGTTGATGAGTCTGAACGTACCTTTGTAGAAGAAATCAAGCACAAACTCAAGAAAAGAAAAACTGGTAGAATTGTTAGACTAGAAACTAATGATGATGCTTCTGAGCGCCTTCTTAAGTTACTTATAAATCAGTTTAACTTAGAAAAATGTAACATAGTCAAATCTCAGCTAATTGATTATACCCGTCTATGGCAAATCGTTAAGCATCCTAAACTCAAAAGACTATTACCTAAACGAAAAAAAACTGTTGCTCCCTTGTTTAACCAACAAGAAATCAATCACGAAACTATTTTACCCCTATTAGCAAAAAAAGATTTAGTCTTACACCATCCTTACAATAGTATAGAAAGTGTGATGCAGTTACTAGAGTCAGCAGCAATAGACGATCAAGTGCTAGCTATTAAAATTACAATCTATCGTCTAGCTAACAACTCTAGGGTAACTACTGCATTACAAAAAGCAGCAGAAAACGGAAAGCACGTTTCTGTATTATTTGAAGTAAAGGCTAGGTTTGATGAAGAAAATAATATAAATGAAGGTCGTAGATTAGAAAAAGCAGGTTGTTTTGTTATTTACGGAATCCCTAGTGTCAAAACACATACCAAACTACTAATGATTATCCGCAAAGAAAAAGGAGATAATATCAGACGGTATGTACATATGTCCAGCGGTAACTACAATGAAGACACGGCAGGATTATATACAGATATCAGCTATCTTACATCTAACAGAGTATATGGAAATGATGTATCAGAATTTTTCAACGTAATTACAGGACACTCTTACCCAGACTATTACAACAAACTTATTACTACCCCTGGTGATATGCGTGCTAAATTAGTACGTATGATTAGAAAAGAAGTAAGTCATGCTAAAAAAGGAGTGAAAAGTGGGATTATTATCAAGGTAAATAGCCTTGAAGATAAAGAAACAATACAAGAATTATACAAAGCATCTCAAGCAGGAGTGCCGATTAAACTTATCGTACGAGGGATTTGCTGTTGTAGACCTAATAGAAAAGGCTTAAGTGAAAATATTCAAATCAAATCTATTGTAGGAGATTATTTGGAGCATTCTCGCATTTATTATTTCCACAATAATGGAGAACCTCGTGTATATGGAGGTAGTGCGGATGTGATGGTACGTAGCTTTGACAAAAGAATTGAATCATTATACAAAGTAGAAGGTACTGCTATGCAAACATTTATGGCTATTCTTGATTACTCGTTACGAGATGAAAAAAACTCTTTCATTATGCAAGAAGATGGGGAATACATAACTCTAAAAACCAAAAGCAAAAAACCATTTGATATCCATATCGAATTCTACAAACTTACAGAGGATGAAGTATTAAATGTGACACTCTTTTAATATAACCCGATGAAAAAAAAAATAGATCAACTTACAGACTTACTTAATTTCTATAACCATCAATATTACTTAGAAGATATTTCTGAAATACCAGACAAGAAATTTGATACCTTATTAAAAGAACTTCAAACATTAGAACAAAAACATCCCCAATACAAAAGAATTGACAGCCCTACACAGCGAGTTGGTGGCACAATTAATAAATCATTTCCTAGTGTAACGCATCAATACAAGATGCTTTCTCTTGGAAACACCTATAATGAAGAAGACCTAGAGAATTTTGATAAACGCATACAAAAAGAGCTAGAAGGAGAAGACTATGAATATATTTGCGAGCTTAAATACGATGGAGTTGCCATTAGCCTACGCTACGAAAATGATGTTTTTGTTTTAGGTGCTACTCGTGGAGATGGTACACAAGGAGATGATATTACTGATAACCTAAAAACCATCAGCACTATTCCACTTAAAACACCAAAACCGTCTCTTTGGGAGAAGTTTGAAGTAAGAGGAGAAGCTTTTTTACCAAAAAAAGGATTTGAACGCATCAATAAAGAGCGAGTTAAGGCTGGAGAGGATTTACTAGCCAACCCTAGAAACACTTGTAGTGGAACGCTAAAAATGCAAGACTCTTCGGTAGTTGCTTCCCGTAAAGTAGATGCTTATATCTATGGTTTGTACGGGAAAAATCTTGATGTAAAAACGCATGAAGAAGCTTTATTAAAATTATCCAAAATTGGTTTTAATGTCCCCACTCATTGGAGAAAATACCAAAATATAACAGAAATACTTCAATACATAGACTTCTGGAGAGAAAAACGTCATGAGCTTCCACTCGAAACAGATGGAATTGTCATTAAAATCAACAACCTATCACAACAAGAGCAAATAGGTTATACAGCCAAAAGTCCCAAATGGGCAATTTCATATAAATATGAATCAGAATCAGCAGAAACGTTGCTCGAATCCATCACTTATCAAGTAGGTAGAACTGGTGCTATTACTCCTGTAGCCAATCTCTCCCCTGTTCAACTAGCAGGAACAACGGTGAGAAGGGCTTCTTTGCACAATGCCAACGAAATAGAACGACTAGGTTTACACTATAATGATATTGTATCAGTAGAAAAGGGTGGGGAAATCATACCAAAAGTAACGGGGATTAACTTATTGTTACGTAAAATTGATTCCAAACCTGTATCTTACATCACCAATTGTCCAGCTTGTAACACAGCACTTATTAGGATCAAAGGAGAAGCATCACACTACTGTCCTAGTGCCAATACTTGTCCACCACAAATCACAGGAAGGTTACAACATTTTATTCAGCGAAAAGCAATGAATATAGATGGGATTGGCAGTGAAACAATCGAACAATTATTTAAGGAAAGCCTAATAAAAAATCCATCTGACTTATATAGTTTAGTATATGATGATGTTATCAAGCTAGAAAGATTTGCCGAAAAATCTGCAAAAAAGCTCATTCAAGGTATCAATGATTCTAAAAAAATGCCTTTTCATAAAGTATTGTTTGCAATAGGAATCCGCTATGTAGGTGCTACTACAGCAGAAAAGCTCTGCCAACACTTTGGAAACATTGATGCTATCGCTTCCGCTAATAAAGAAACACTTGAAGAAGCCCCTGAAATAGGAGAAAAAATAGCACTCAGTTTGTTAGATTATTTTAAAGATGATGAAAATCAACTCTTTATAAAAGAATTAAAAACTCATGGCTTATCAATGGCCATAACAGAACTTGAAGCACCTGTATCAGCTATTTTGAAAGATTTATCATTTGTGATCTCTGGTGCATTTGAAAAATACAGTAGAGATGAAATCAAAGAATTAATCAAGAAAAATGGTGGAAAATTATTATCTTCGATTTCTGGAAAACTTAACTACCTTGTAGCTGGGGACAAAATTGGTCCGAGCAAACTAGAAAAAGCAACAAAATTAGGCATCAATATCATTTCTGAACAAGATTTGGACACAATGATTAACAAAGCTTAAAGCATATGTTAAAAAAAATAAGTTTAAAATTAGGGATAAAAAGATCTCTCAAAAAAGATAATACAAAAAGAGCTTTTATTCCTTTTGAAAAAGCATCAAAAATAGGGATTATGGTCAGTAATAGACAGCACTATAATTTAATACAAGAGTTTGCTCAAAATCTAAAGAAAAAAAACAAACAAGTCACCACACTATTTTTTGGGAAACCCAATACATTTCCTCAAAAAAAAGAAGACAATATATTACTAAGCACCAAAGAAATTAATGCTGTTGGTAAAATAAAAAACCCAGAAGCAGAAAAATTCATTAAAAGTGAATTTGATTTTTTGTTTTATCTGAATACTTCGCCTACCTTGCTACTCGAGTCTATATTATTGGCATCTAATGCCAAGTGTAGGGTTGGATTTTACGATGAGCGAAACATTCCATACTGTGATATGTTTTTTCCCGTGGAAGACAAAAACAATATAAAAAAGGCATTAAAAACTGTTGAAAAGTATATTCAAACGCTAAAATGACAACACAAGATAAATTTAGAGGGGTTGGTGTAGCATTAATTACACCATTTAAAGAAGACGGAAGCGTAGATTATAATGGTTTAAAACGTTTATTAGACCATTGTTTTAGCGGAAGCGTAGATTATTTACTTATAAATGGAACTACGAGTGAAGCCTCAACCATCGAACCAGAGGAAAAATTAGAAATCCTTAGCTTTATTGTTAAGAACAATACTAAAAAGCTACCAATCATGTATGGAATTGGTGCTAATAACACCAATCACGTGCTTCAATTGATTGATAAAACACCATTTGAATATATAGATGCGGTATTAACCGTTACTCCTTACTATAACAAACCTAGTCAAGAGGGTTTGTTTCAACACTATACACAAGTAGCAGATAAATCACCTGTACCTGTATTACTTTATAATGTACCAGGAAGAACTGGGGTTAATCTAAATTCAGAGACAACAATTAGGCTTTCTAAACACACTAATATTTTTGGGATAAAGGAGGCTTCTGGTAATATAGAGCAAGCCTTATCAATTGTAAAAGGTGCTCAAAAAGGTTTTATGCTTATCTCTGGAGATGATATGCTTACTGTTCCTTTAATTTCGATTGGGGCTCAAGGAGTGATTTCTGTTTTGGCTAATGCTTACCCAGAAAAATTTAGTGACTTGATACACAACGCACTAAATGGCTCTTTTGTACAGGCCACCAATAGTCTTGTAGACTTTATTGCAATCAATGGCTTATTATACGCCGAAAGTAATCCTGTAGGAATTAAGGAGGTTTTAAAATACAAAGGTGTATGTGGTAATCAATGTAGGCTACCTTTAATCCCTGCTTCAAAAGGATTATCAAAATCTATACAAGAAGCAATGATATAAATACTGTGAAAACACTTCAATTACTTTCTGTTTATTTTTTATTTGGGATTGTTTTTAATGCTTCCGCTAATATTTTGTTAATTCCGATGGATAATTCTCAAACAAATCATCTTAAGGCTTACGGACTTACATATTGGGTTTTAGAAAAAAACTTGGCGTCTGACTGGTTGCTTAATTATCGAGGGGGAAGTTTTGCGATTCCTTATAATACAGTTGTAGAAGAAGAACTCATCATAAGAGGTATTTCATACGAAAACATTAGTAACAATTCATATAGCCTTATTAAAACCCAAATAGCCAGTCCATCAGTCAATATGGATGTAATGAAGCTAGAAAAAGTCCCCAAAATTGCAGTTTATTCACCTAAGTCTAAATTACCTTGGGATGATGCTGTAACACTGGCTCTTACTTATGCCGAAATTCCTTATGATGTGATTTTTGATGACGAAGTACTTGGAAATGAACTCACTAAATATGATTGGCTTCACCTCCATCACGAAGATTTTACTGGACAATATGGTAAATTTTGGGCATCATATCGTAATCAAGCTTGGTACAAAGAGCAACAACGTGCTTATGAGGCTTCCGCCAAAAAACATGGTTTTGCTAAAGTATCTCAGCTAAAACTTGCCGTAGTACATAAAATCAGAGATTTCTGTTCTTCTGGTGGTTTTTTGTTTGCTATGTGTTCTGCTACGGATACTTATGATATTGCCTTAGCGGCAGAAGGAACAGATATTTGTAGTAATGTATTCGACGGAGATCCTGCATCTTCTACTGCTCAGCAAGACTTAGATTATAGCAAAACTTTTGCTTTTAAAGACTTCACGTTGGAACGCTCTCCTTATGTGTATGAGTATTCCTCTATTGACAATAAGCCTTCAGAACGTGGGTTAAAAGAATCGAATGATTATTTTGAGCTGTTTACCTTCTCTGCCAAATGGGACCCTATCCCTACAATGCTTACTCAAAATCACACAAATACAGTAAAAGGTTTTATGGGGCAGACAACTGGATTTAAGAAAAATTTGATTAAATCAGATGTTGTCATAATGGGTGAAAATAATTCTATTGGTGAGGCTAAATATTTACACGGAGTTTATGGCAAAGGATTTTGGTCATTCTATGCAGGGCATGACCCAGAAGATTATCAGCACTTTGTAGGTGAGCCTCCTACTGACCTTAATTTACACCCTAATTCGGCGGGATATCGCTTAATTCTTAATAATATTCTTTTTCCTGCGGCTAAGAAAAAGAAAAGAAAGACTTAGGGATAGAAACGGCATCCTTTTCTTTTTTTGTGTCATATTGAGTTTTCCGAAATATAAAGCACAAAAAAAGAAAAGATATAGTGGATAGCCCGACCGTCACTACGAATTAGTAGGGTGAGCGAAAGGAAAGTTCCTAATAAATAGAAATCAAAAAAAAAATGATTCTATACGATAATAATAGTAGAAATTGGTTTAAGGACATATTAAATAGTTTTAAAAGTAAAACGCTAGTCCTGTTATTTAAACGAGGAGTTTTTGTAATTATACTTTCCTCTGTAAATGTTTATATTGCAACTACATACTGGAATATATCGAGTGTAGCTAGTGAAGGTGTCTTTACGATTGTGGGGATTGCACTATCTATTGTAATGGTTTTCAGAACTAATACTGCTTATGATCGCTGGTGGGAAGGTAGGAAACAGTGGGGGGATTTGGTTAATAATTGCCGAAGTATTGCATTGCTTGTAGATGCCAAACTACCTAAATTTGATGAAGATAATCGACATTTTTTTGCTCGATACATTACTAATTATGCTTTTGCATTAAGTGCACATTTGAAAGGGACGTTTAATAAAGATAAATTATACGATTTAGAAGATGAAGATGTTAAATTACTAGATATCTACCAACATCCACCTAATTTTATTGCCAAGAAACTGTATAGCCGTACGGTTAGATTGTTGGAACAAGGGCATTTAAGCGAATTTATCGAACTAAAAATGTTTGATCACTTAGCTGGTTTTAACTCGATAACAGGTGCTTGTGAGCGAATAAAAAACACTCCTATCCCTTTCTCTTATCGTAGTTATATCAAAACTTTTATCACGTTTTATGTTTTTATGATCCCTTATATCTATGCTGATGACCTTGGATATTTTGGTGTTATTGTTACTGTTTTAGAATTTTGTGTGCTAGCAGGCTTAGAGATGATGGCAGAAGAGATTGAAAACCCTTTTGAAGAAAAAGATAATGATTTACCTACTCACTCATTATCTGTAATGATAAAAAATAATGTATATGAAATATTAGGTTTCTATGAGGAAGTAGAGGACATTCCCGAAAAAGATTTTTATTCTATAATTAATTAACAAAATGATAAATAGATACACATTAGACCATAATAAAACGGATATAGAAGAATATTTTGGAATAGAATTATCTAGTGATTTTAGTCCTATTTATAATGCTCACCCTCGTAAACACCTACCTATTCTTACTAATTTCTCTACTTCAAAAACAGTTGATTTTTCTTGGGGGTTAATTCCTAATAATGCAATAGATGCCCAAATAGCTTTAAAACTATGTATTACTAGAGCAAAAACAATACTTGCCAAGTCACCTTATTGTGATTTGATAGCCACACAACGCTGTATAATATTAGCTGATAGTTTTTTTGCGGAAAAAGATGGTCAATATTACCGGTTTACTACAAAAGATAAAGCTCCTTTTGGTATAGCGGGAATTTATAATCAAACAGGTAAGCAAGAAGATGGTTCTTTTATGTTTGAATCCTTCAGTATGATTCAAACTCCTGCATCAATTTCTATTGCTGACCAGACAGAGTTAATGCCTGCCATCTTAGCTAAAGAAATGTTTGGGGCCTGGCTAAGTGATAGTCAAAAAACTCAAGCTTTACAAAACCTACTAATCCCCTACTCTCGTCCTTTGGACTATTACAGGGTAAGCGACACTATAGTAGATATTGATACTAATACGTCTAAGACAATTACGCCTTTTGGAGAAACTCCCAGTGGAGAGTCTCTTTCTTTGTTTTGATGGTATAACCCTACAAGTTAAACATTCTTCTCATCCCCATCCACAAGGCTTCTTTCTTGTTCTTGTCTTTCATGATAATAGAAAGTGAGTCAGCAAATAAAAAATGTGTCGATTGATATTCTTTCAATTCGTACTTATTGAATGTAACATCTTGCAACCCAAACTCAAAAGCATTTACTCCTAAACCAATCACGTACTTTGTATTGATATAATCAATGGTTTTGTGAGTAAAATTAGGGGAATCAATTTTGGCCGCTGTTAATATTTTAGATAAAAACTCTTGTTCAATACTTGAAATACTATCTTTGACTTGCGGTAGAAGTATACAAACTTCTGACTGAGTACTTATTAATTTTTCTTTAGATTTCACAACATCCTTCTTACTTGATGAAACATCATCTATAGCATATATAGGATTATTACCAAAGATAAGATGCAAAGCTTTTAAACGTTCTTCCATTTATAATTTTGTTATAAAACTATTCAATTCAGTCTTCTTCTCCTCTCCTTTTTTTCCAGAAAAAAGTAACCTTAATTTTCTACGTTGCAATGCTGACTCATACATTTGTTTATCCTTAATAGTTTCTGGTTCAACAGCAGGTATTTGTACCGGTGTCCCCATATCATCTACAGCTACAAATGTTGCAAAAGCTTCATTTGCTTTGTATTTACCAATTCTATTCGGGATATTCTCTGCGTAAACTTCTATAAAAACTTCTAGAGAAGTATTAAACGCACGGGTTACTCTTGCTTCAAGCGTAACTATACTGCCTAATGGGATTGTTTTTTTAAACGAGACATTGTCTACACTTGCCGTTACACAAAGCCTACCAGTATGCTTTTGAGCAGTAACAGCACCAATTACATCCATCAGATACATTAACTTCCCTCCCATAAGGTTATTAATCATATTAGTATCATTGGGCAATACCAGTTCTGTTAATATTGTATGGGATTCTGACGTCGTTTTCTTTTCCATTTTAGTCTAATATGCAAAAAGCAACTCTATGGAGTTGCTTTTTGTGTTCTACAATTATTAATTTGTATTTTTTTTATTTTTTAATCATTTTTCTTAATCTCATTCTAGAAGTTTTCTTTCTCAATCCGTTATGCTGTTTAGTAACCTTAAGCGTATAATCTATTGAAGCTCCAAACATAAAGTAAGTATCGTAAGCCGTGTTCCCACCCCTTTTCACAACCCTATTACCTTCACGTTTAGGGTTAAGCTCTGCAAACCTATTTGCCAATCTTCTTCTTATATCCGTAGCAGGTAAATCATAGATTTCTTGACTATACTCATGAGAGATATCATCTAAATAATCTATGAATGTGAATCTATATGCTAGTTCTAAATTAATATTAATTAAAGGATTTACTTTAATCCTAACCCCCCCCCCTATAGGGATTGCTAAAGACATCTTTCCATACTTCACTCCTTCTGTTTGGAACTTTCTTAAATTGTACCATTTTCCGTCCAACTTAGCTTTGGGAGTATACGTAAATAGAGCAATTCCTGCAGAAAAATAAGGAACAAACTCTTTTCTTCTTCTGTACATTTTATTGTAAGCAAACAAGTCGTATGTTCCATCTATTTTTAATTCGAAGTTATCACTTCTGAAATGTAAGTTTCTAGCTTCAAACTTATTTCCCTCATCACTTCCCGCTAGTCTAAACCACGAAAGAGACGATCTAAAAGTAAAATGTTGATCATATCTATAATAAGCACCTAAACTAATTGAAGGTCTTAGCTTTATGCACTCGCCCTTATCACACAGTTCCCCAAAATAAGTAGCTGAATTTATCCCTGCAAAGCCCTTGATGCTACTGATGTAGTTCTTGTGCATTGTACGAGAATGGATATTCCCCTTCTTTTTAATCTTAAACTTACTTCCTGTAGTGGAACTTTTATTCTTTTTAAATTGAGCACTGGCATTTGATACCGACCCCAATACAAATAAGAGAGAAAAAGAAAGCAGTAGTATTGTTTTTATATTGAGTTTCATAACTATGATTATAACTAATAGACAAATTAACAAAATATTCTAATTAATAAGTAATTGTTTATTACATTTCTTACGATTTCCAGCCATGATTTCCTATTAATGGTACAAAACTAAAATTTCCGTGGTTAAATTGAGTAATTTTACTTTCTTCGACTCTAACGATTTCAAGCATTTGTTGTTCGGACTCATCCCCCACTGGGATAATTAATTTACCTCCAATATTTAATTGCTCTATCAGCTTATCTGGTATTACTGGTGCACCTGCTGTAACAATTATTTTGTCAAAATACTGATAAGACTCTAACCCCTTTGTTCCATCTCCACAAAATAAATAAGGATTATAACCTAGATCATTTAATGTTTTTTTAGACTTTTCGTGCAATAATCGATGTCTCTCAATTGAGTACACCTTAGCGCCTAACTCTAATAGTACCGCACATTGATAACCTGAACCCGTCCCGATTTCTAATATTTTTTCACCTTTTTGTATTTCCAATAGCTCAGATTGTCGAGCAACAGTATACGGGTGTGAGATGGTCTGTCCCTCACCTATTGGAAAAGCCTTGTTTTGATAAGCATGATCCCAAAAAGCAGATTGCAAAAACAAATGACGCGGCACTCTATTTATCGCTGACAAAACTGATGAACTCTGAACCCCTAACAGTTTTAGTTCTTCAACAAGTTTTTTTCGTAATCCACGATATTTATAAGTATCTTGCATTTCACAAAGGTATATATTTTGAAATATAGATGAATTACTTTAGCTTTATTGAAATTAAAAATGTTGATAAAATTTTATGTTTACAGGTATAATCGAAACAATTGGGGAGATTGTAGATATCAAGAAAGAAGGGAGTAACATCACATATGGTGTACAATCAACTATTTCTAATGAATTAAAAATAGATCAGAGTGTTGCTCATAACGGTGTGTGCTTAACTGTTATCAAAATAGATAAAGATATACATTACGTAACAGCAATAGATGAAACCTTAAATAAAAGTAACTTAAGCAAGTTGAGAAAAAGATTTTTCGTAAACTTGGAAAGGTGCTTGCTTCCAACTGGTAGATTAGATGGGCATTTCGTCTATGGTCACGTAGATGATACAGGGAAATGTACAGCAATCACTGAACATGAAGGGAGTTATTATATAAACATTAAATTTAACCAAACACCTACTCATATTGTGGTAGAAAAAGGCTCTATCTCTTTAAATGGAATTAGCTTAACAGTATTCAACACGGAAAACCCTGGTGAGTTTACAGTCGCGATAATACCTTATACTTGGGATAACACTATGCTACACACATTAAAAGTAGGAGATGAATTGAATCTAGAGTTTGATATTATAGGGAAATACATTGCTAAACAAATAAAGAATTAACCATATAACCAACAGAAATATGAAGTGTTTAATAGTCGATGACGACGAAATGATAGTAGCTACTCTCAAGCATTATGTAGAACAGACAGAAAGCTTAGAACTAGCGGAATCTTTTACAGATTCTGTAGAGGCGATAAATTACCTTCAAGCTAATAATAATGTAGATATTTTATTATTAGATATAGAGATGCCTGAATTATCAGGATTAGAGTTATTAGATGTTTTAGATCAGCAAAAACCTCATGTCATTTTAGTTACATCTAAACCAGAGTATGCTGTAAAAGCTTTTGAGTATGATGTACTGGATTACTTACTAAAACCTATACAATACCCTCGATTCCTTAAAGCTATTAATAAATGTATAGACAAAGGAAAGAATGTAATCACAAGGGTTCATCCTAATGATGAATTTGAAGTACATATCAAATCTGACTTAAAACATGTGCGTATTAACTTAACAAATGTGTTTTACATAGAAGCTATGGCAGATTATGTGATGTTTGTAATGAAAAATGGAAACAAACACATGGTACACGCAACCATGAAGTCTTTGGAGGTAAAATTACCTGATTCAATTTTCACACGTGTACACAGATCATTTATTGTTAATATGAAACAAATTGACTCAGCTGAGAATAACATTGTAAATACTGGTGGTGCCGCTATTCCTATCGGAGCATCATATCGGTCAGTGTTTTTTGGTAAGTTGAACCCATTTTAAAAAAAATCTAATGAGAAGGTGGCTCTTACAGTTCTTTATTATATCAGTAGTTTGTTTTAGTGTCTTTAAACTAATGGTTTATTTATCAGAAAAAGACAAACCAAAAAAAGAGAGAATACAAGATCCTTTAGAAGAAATGATTCGTCCTAGTTAAGGACGAAATCATTTCCTTGCTTTTGAATGCGTAAAACTTGATAAGTTCCTCCCACGTCATTTATAAATAACTCTCCGCTTAATAAAATCTTACGAAAAGAGGACTCCCCTTCTATTACTAAATCGTACTGTAAAGCTTCACTCCCACTTAAGTAGCGAATATCTATATAATAAGTACCGTCAGGTTCTGTGCTACGGAGCTTTAGTTTTTCAAAACTAAAATCATTTCTAGACTCTTCATATACAAAGTTATTATAGAGTAAGCTTAAATCTAAATTGACGGCATCTATTGGGTCATTCGTACTATTCGGTAAAGACCATTCTAAGTAAATCACCAAACCCGTATGGTCGGTAAAACCTCCCGTGTTAATAGAATCATTTTGCTTACACCCTAGTAACAAAAACAATAATGGGGTTATGATATAATAGTAATACTTCATATTGTGTATACGCTCATTATCCCTTTAGGTGACACCTCTTTTAGCTGTAAGCGAGTTATTTCATTTATAAGCATTGGGTCATAAGGATGGGTAATACGTATATAATTTTCTGTGTGACCAAAAATCATCCCTTCTTCTGTCTTGTTTTCAAAAAGGACACTATAGGTTTTCTTAATATTCTCTTCATAAAAGCATCTTTTTTTCTTTTCAGATAAAATATGAAGCATCTTAGATCGCTCTGCTCTTATGTGTTTAGGTACAATTCCTCCTATATTAATGGCTTCTGTATCGTCTCGCTCAGAGTAAGTAAACACATGTAAATATGAAATATCTAATTCATTTAAGAAGTTATATGTCTCTAAAAAATCTTCGTTAGTTTCTCCTGGAAAACCTACAATTACATCTACTCCTATACAGCAATGAGGAATTTTGTTTTTTATAGCTGAGACTCTCTCTACATATAATTCTTTTTGATAACGCCTACGCATTAATTTCAGTACCTTATTACTCCCTGACTGTAAAGGCAAATGAAAATGTGGCACAAACCGCTGAGAAGTACTAACATAATCTATGATTTCCTTAGATAGTAAGTTAGGTTCTATTGAAGAAATCCTAAAACGATTAATACCCTCAACTTTGTCTAAATCTTTAACTAAATCAATGAAATTTTCTTTTCTATTTCCATCTATAATACCAAAATCACCGATATTAACTCCTGTAAGTACAATTTCCTTTACTCCTGTCTCAGCAATATCTACAGCATCTTTTACAACACTTTCAATTGTATTGCTACGGCTTTTTCCTCTTGCCAAGGGAATGGTGCAAAAAGTACAGCTATAATCACAACCATCTTGTACCTTCAAGAAAGTACGTGTACGGTCATTTAGACTATAAGCATTGTTAAAATGAGTAGCTTTCTCAATCTCTTGTGCATAAACTTTAGCTTTATCCTCTTTATTAAAATCACCTAGTAAGTCTAATATTTTAAACTTTTCAGAAGCTCCAAGCACAGCATCCACCCCTTCTATCTTAGCAATGTCTTGTGGCTTCAATTGAGCATAACAGCCAATAATTGCTACAAATGCTCCTGGAGAATATTTCAAAGCTTCTCTAACTACTTTTCTACATTTTTTATCGGCGTTTTCTGTTACTGAACAAGTATTGATTACGTACACGTCTGCGGCTTCAGAAAATGCTACTTTTTGAAAATTATTGTCCTCAAACATCCTGCTGATAGATGATGTTTCGGAAAAGTTAAGCTTACAGCCTAATGTATATAGTGCTACTTTTTTCATATTGTATGCCAAAAGTACAAATTATTTGAGAATGACACACTATTTTTTATGTTTGAAGAAAAGGCTTAGGGGTTGACGTGGAAATCCTTCCCGATTTTTTATCGGGAAGATTGGGAACAGAAAACCCGACCGTCGGGGCGAAATAGCCACGAGAGTGAAACAAAAGGGAAGCCCCCAATTTTATTTTAATTTTTCGTTTTCTTTGTGTCTATCTTTATCTCTAGTGCTTTTCTTTTCAAAATTTTTCTCGATTGCTTCCGTCAAGTTTACTCCCGTCTGATTAGCAAGGCAGATCAAAACCCAAAGTACATCCGCCATTTCATCTGCTAAACTTTCCTTTTTATCTGATGCCTTAAATGATTGTTCGCCATACTTCCTCGCCATTATTCTTGCCAATTCCCCTACTTCTTCCATCAAGATGGCAGTGTTTGTGAGTTCATCAAAATATCGTACTCCTACTGTCTTTATCCAGTTATCGACTTCTTTTTGTAAATTTTCTACAGTCATTATTCTTTGTTTTTAGAGTCCATCATAATTGTAACAGGACCGTCATTAAGCAAGTAGACTTTCATACCAGCACCAAAAACACCTTTACTAATAGGTTTTCCTAATAAAGAAGATAGTTTATCAATCATTTTTTCGTACAAAGGAATTGCTATATCTGGCTTGGAAGAACGAATATAAGATGGTCTATTTCCTTTTTTTGTACTAGCAAACAAAGTGAACTGACTGACTAATAAAATATCTCCTCCTACATCTTGTAGTGATAAGTTCATTTTACCTACATCATCCGAAAATATGCGCTGGTTGATTATTTTTTGAGCTATCCAGTCAATATCTTCTTGGCTGTCTTCATTTCCAAACCCAATCAATACCAATAAGCCTTGCTTTATTTTCCCTACTATTTCTCCTTTTACAGATATGCTTGCTTCACTTACTCTCTGTATAATTACTCTCATTAATATACCTTTAATCGTACTCGATAGCTTGTATTTGGAATCAATGATAGTTCTAGTTCATAATTCCCAGATGTGGTTGTCCATAAATAAGAGGCGTGCCATCTCTTCATATCGGCAATCAAAACTTCTTCTTTGATTTGCCCATCCCCTTGTTGAGGTCTTCCGAAAATATTTTCGAGATGGGTCGAAATTTGATTAAACTTTGCTACATATATATCATGGTATTTGATATTATTTGCTTGAATTAACTCAAGCTCTTTATAGTCTTTGGCTTCATAAGCTTTGTTCCATTCATAAATGATAACATCTACAATAGAGTCTTCTGAGTGAAAATAATATCTAGTTTTTAGTGCTAAAGAATAGGTTTTATTTCGCAAAGCTATTAAAGATTTCTTAATATTTAATTCTTTAGCATTAGGTATAATTTTTATTAATTTACCATTATCATATCGATTGGTAATCGTACTAATTTTTCGTTCTTTATTTTTATAGAGAATTACTTTTTTTCCTTTTTCTATAAATAGAATTTCTTTTAGGTTTTCTTTTTGTTTACACGAAAAAAAAAGAAAACAAACTGATACAATGGTAAGTACTCTAATCATTTAATCTAGTGTTATATACTTTTTTGGAAGGGACTTTTTTCAAAATAATTACACCTAATATAAAAAAGACGGTTAGGGAAAGTGCACTATAATTCATACTACCTGTTAGCTGTCTCACTAGACCAAATAACACAGAGCCTACCGCAATAGATATTTTCTCTAAAGTCTCATAAAAGCTAAAGTAAGATGCTTTATCAGGTGAGTCTTGTGGAATAAGCTTGCTATAAGTAGACCTAGACATTGATTGGACTCCTCCCATTACCATCCCAACAAAAAAGCCTAATATATAAAATTGGAATCTCATCCCCTCTCCTAACAGAAAAGCCCCAATACAAACTCCTACCCACATTGCTAACATCACCTGAATGGTGAAAATATTTCCTTTAATTTCAGATAGTTTAGAAGCAAAATAAGCCCCTGCTATGGCCACAATTTGCAATATTAATACCAAAATAATCTGATCTTGAGTATTCATTTTGACTACGTCTTTACCAAAAATAGTTGCCATATACATTATAGTTTGAACCCCTACGCTATAAATAAAGAATGCAAGTAAAAAGGATTTTAAATAAGGCAATTGTTTAAGCTGGACAACTACTTTCTTCATCTCGCTAATAGCAAGGGGTACTATTTTTTTATCCCCTGTATCTTTGGTTTCACTATCTGGGATGCCTCTAAAAGTGATTTGAGCAAAGGCCATCCACCAGACTCCTACAGTAAGAAATGACCAACGACAAGCCTCTCCTGAATCTTCAAATAAAACCATTACCATTGCTAAGTTAACTAGCAACAATATAACACTCCCAATATACCCTAAAGAAAATCCTTTAGCTGAATATTTATCAAAGTTTTCTTCAGTAGCTATCTCTGGTAAATAAGCGTTATAAAACACTAAACTTCCCGCAAATCCAATACCCCCTAAAATAAATAAACCAATTCCTAACCAGACTTTGGTAGGAGAGTCAAAAAAGAATAAGCCCATACAAGAGAGGGAGCCTAAATAAGTAAAAAATTTCATAAAACTTTTCTTATTTCCTTTTACATCAGCTATTACCGAAAGAAATGGATTGATCAAAGCAACTAATAAAAAAGCAAATGCCACTGCATACGAATACAAAGAACCTTTAGGAATATTCCCAAAAAAAGAAGACACCTTGTCTGGTACTACTCCATAAAAATAATCTGGAAAAATAGCTGTAGTAATGGTCAGAGCAAATACTGAATTTGCCCAATCATACATACACCAAGCGTTTACTATTTTAGGATTATTTTTTTTCACCCTCTAAAATACAGAGGATTTAGAGCAAATAAAAGGATACTGTTACTTCTTATTCCACTGAGAGTAGTATTGCTGAAAATTAGCTCCTTCTTTTTTATATAAGTCATCTCCAAAGAAGGTAGTTATTGCTTTTGTAAATTCTTTGCCCATATATTGTGGCACAACGGTGATAAAATTGTTGTTTTCATCAAAAACAACAACCGAAGGATATACTATCTCTGGTAATTGACTCAAAAAGAAGTGTTCTCCTTGATGAACAGTAGTAGTAGGTAATAGCTGCTGTTTACCAAAATATAAAGTGTCTGCACTAGAAATATCTAAATTAACTACATTAAATCGTTTATTTACTTCAATTGCTACGAGCGAATCTTGAAGTATTGTTTTAACAAGCATTGTAGAAATCGAACTTTTGGGACTAGTTATAACTAGTATAGATTTTTTTTTATGCGATTTTTCTCCTTGATACAAATCATTAAATGATTGAAATTCTAACTCCCCACCTTCAATTGGTTTTTCGAATGTATCAGCAAAGTCTTTCATAAAAGCGTTGATATCGCTACCACCATAAGCTTTTTCTTTATAATAAACGATAAACGGTGCTAGTTGATTAGCCTTCAAATAACCGGGTACGTTTAGTGCCATAGTATAAGCATCCGACATAAAAAACGTAGTTGGGTATGAAGAACCTCTACCCAAAAACACTTTTGCTAAGTCATGAGTTTTACCTCTATTCACATATTCTTTACCCAAATATGTAATGGTATCTTTAGTTTCAGCATTAAATTTAATGGCATAAAAATTTTGATTCAGATAAGTCACCACTTGTGGATCTCTATAAGTAGTTGCCTCCATTCGCTTGCACCATCCACACCAGTCTGTATACACATCTACCAAAAATGGTTTGGGGTTAGCCTTACTCAAGGCTAATGCTTCTTCTACACTGTACCAATTTACACTTTGTGTCGAAATAGTGCCTTGTGGAATACCCTTTTCTTGTCCGTAAACAAGTGTAAACCCTAATAATAATATGCTTAATAGTGTAATCTTCATAATGTAAAGATATAAATAGATTCAATAATATCATAAACTCAAATATAAAAATTGATTTTACTACTTACGATTCACTTATAAAACGAGGTAAATTAAACAAAAATTGTATTATCATTGAGGTAATAATTTTACAATTAAACACGTTAAAAAGTCATATGAATAAACTTCACTACGCTATTTTAAATCATTTATCTCCAAAAGCAGGTAGGTCTATATTTTCTGCTAGACTTATTGAATTACTTGCCTTTACATATAAACAGGCTTTGTGTTGTTTATTTCCTATTTTTGTTTTTTTAATGCTTGCCACATCCCACTACGTCACCATTATACCAAGGTATGATTTTATGCTAATTACTTGCCTTGGTATGCAAATATATATGTACAAAAGTGGTTTAGAAAGTAAACATGAAGTCTTAGTGATTCTTGTATTTCATCTATTGGGTTTGGTTATGGAATTGCACAAAGTAAATGTAGGTTCTTGGTCGTATCCAGAGTTTGCTTATGTCAAGATTGGTAATGTGCCTTTATATAGTGGTTTTATGTATGCAAGTGTGGCTAGCTATATCTGCCAGTCTTGGACTAGGATGAAACTCAATATGATTAATTGGCCCAAACTACCTTGGACGATATTAGTAGGTTCGCTTATTTACTTTAATTTCTTTACTAATGCCTATGTTCAAGATATTCGCTGGTTCATTGTTCCTATTTTACTTTTTGTTTTTAGAAAAAATTGGGTCGAATTCAATAATAACGGAGTAGTTAGAAAAATGCCAATGCTTGTTTCTTTTTTTCTAATTGGATTTTTTATTTGGTTGGCAGAAAGTATCGCTACGTTTTTGGGGGCGTGGAAGTACACTTATCAGCATGCTGGTTGGGAGATGGTACATTGGCAAAAACTTAGCTCATGGGCATTATTAGTAATTGTAAGTGTAATTATAGTTGCCCAACTTAAAAACATTAAGTATGGAAAGTAAATCATATAGATAAATTTATTTTTTCTGTTCCTCTAAAAAAATATTTATACCATTTTAACTATAAGATAAGTCATTTATCCTGTTTGTTTTTACACTCTCTTCGTTAAAATAATTTACCGTAACCAGTTATGCTAAATCATTTTTCCTC
>Ga0256845_1000941_pt1 | contig 24897 bp, 14 predicted proteins | sample RiftiametaG_FD_189101 | JGI IMG/M metagenome (GOLD analysis project Ga0256845, IMG submission 189101) | Tube worm associated microbial communities from hydrothermal vent at the East Pacific Rise, Pacific Ocean - Riftia | ecosystem: Host-associated > Annelida > Integument > Unclassified ... | reverse complement strand
ATCTGTTTCAAGTGAAACCCTAAGATGCAAAAGCATATCCAAGCCTCACTTCTTCCTTTTATTTCCCTATAATAACCAAAAAAACAAAATTGTATGTAAATATTTTGACTATATATTACACTTGTTAATCTTTAAAATAATTTTTGACCGAGAATCGCTGAAAAAATGTCAGCAATTCTCGATTAAAAATTAAATAATATTGACGTTGTCACCGATCAGTGATATTAAAAAAATATGAAAATCAGGAATAAAAACATTACGCGCAAACGTTTGATAAATTCTGTTGGCAGCCTTCTTGCCAAAAAGGGTTTTAAGGGGCTCGGTATTAACGCCATTGCCAAAGAAGCAGGTGTTGATAAGGTATTGATCTATAGGTATTTTAACGGGCTTTCCGGATTAATTGCTGCCTATGGTAAAGAAGGTGATTTTTGGCCTTCATCATTGGAACTTGCAGGAGGAGATCTGCATCGTTTTGGAAAATATTCCCTATCAGAAAAGCTTTCTGCCCTTGGTCATAATTTTATTAAGGCATTAAAAAAAAGACCTGTCACGTGTGAAATTATGATTTGGGAAATGAGTGAAAAAAATGAACTTACAGACGAGCTTGCTGCCATCCGGGAAAATAGTTTTATTGAATTTTTTCAGATGTTTTTGATGACCAGGGAAAACAAAGAAACTCTTCAGGATGTGGTGGCATTAATAGGCGCTGCTATCAGTTATCTTGTATTGAGATCAAAAAATGTTGATGTTTATGGTGGCATAGATCTTTCATCGGAAAAAGGATGGGAACATATAGAACAGACTATATCTTGCATGGTGCAGGGCTTGCAGGGAATATTTAAAATATAGCAAATTTTTTTATTCTAAATAGTCACTTTATGGTGACAAATTAAGAGGTGCGATATGAATAGAAGGACTTTTATTAAAAAAAGCATGATTAAAAGCACAATGGTTTTTAATGCCGCTGCACTATTAAGTTCGTGCAATAGCAGCATGAGGAATAAATTCATGAGTATGACAAAAGGTTATAATAATAAATTGAAAAACAACAGATTTATGACACAGGATGCATATAAAATTTTATTTTATGCGTCTCTTGCTCCAAGTGGTCATAATAGCCAACCCTGGTCTGTAAAACTTTTAAGCAAGACTAAATGGATTATTGAACTGGATAATAAACGTGTGCTTAATGTTGTAGATTATAGTAATCGCGAGGCCATGCTTTCCCTTGGCGCATTTATTGAAAATCTTGTAATTACAGCTGCAACACTGGGGTATAATGCCCATATTAAAATTATTGCAAAAAATAATTTTGATAAAAAAATAGCTCAAGTAGAATTGGAAAAAACTGGTTTCCAAGATTATCCACTGCATAGAATTATTATGAGGCGCACAATAAAAACCAATATGATTTCAAGAGAGCTTATTGATGCAGATATAAAAGCGTTTGAGCAAATAACAGGCAAAAATATTTATTATTTCCCAAAAAATACCAGACATGCTCTTTGCATGCAAAATCAGGCAATTGAAAATTTTAAAATCCAGACTGAGAATGATAGAGCCCAGAAAGAGCTGTCCAGGTGGGTTCGATTTAAAAATTCTGATATTGAAAAATACCAAGATGGCATTACAGTGGACAGCATGGAAATTAAAGGTATAACAGGATGGTATGTAAAAAATTTTATGAGTACAAGAGATGTCTTAAGTGCAAATTTCAGAAATAAGGGTATTGAAAAAACCATTGAGCAGGTAAAACAGGGGGCTGGGTGGATAGTGATAACAAGTTCCGGCAATCTGGTTTGTGATTTGATTGATTCGGGACGAAGGTTTCAGCGAATGGCGTTGATTGCAAGGGAAAAAAACATTGCGATTCATCCCATGACACAAACCATTGAAGAAAAACACGGTCAAGAAAGTATAAAAGCAGATCACAATCCTGGCATGATTCCCCAGTTTATGCTCAGGGTCGGATATGTCAATAAATATCCTGATCCTGTAAGCTTAAGAAGACCTGTATCCTGGTTTGTTAAAACATGATCCCTGCTATTTAAAAATCTGCATTCCAATGTAATAAAAAAGTGGGATAAAAACACAAGGCAGCATATTACCCACTTTTATTTTATTATTGCCAAGCATATTTATACCAAGTGCCACAATTAAAAGTCCACCAATTGATGATGTCTGAGCTATTACTTCCGGAGTTAGAAAAGGTTTAATATATGCTGCAGCAAGTGTTATTGATCCTTGATAAACCAGTACCGAAACAGAAGAAAACAACACTCCTATTCCCATGGTTGATGCAAAGATGATTGCCATTATGCCGTCAATGGTTGATTTTGCAAAAAGGGTGGCATGGTTGCCGGTAAGTCCGCTTTCCAGGGAGCCTACAATTGCCATTGCCCCGACACAATAAAGCAGGGTTGTTGTTACAAACCCTGTTGCAAAGCTGCTTTTTGATTTTTTTGAAAATTTTTTTTCAAGCAGTTTACCTGTATTTTCCAATCTGCACTCGATTTTACAAATTTCACCTAAAAGTGAACCAAAGGCAAGCGAGATCACAATCAGAATAAAGTCATCACATTTAAATGCACTTTTTAAACCAATGAGAATCACGCCAAGGCTTATTGCCTGCACAATGGTTTTATTATATTTTTCAGAAATTCTGCCTTTAAAAATAAGACCTGCAAGACTCCCCACAATAATGGCTGTAACATTTACTAAAGTACCTAACAAGAAAGACTCCCATAATTTTATTTGTTATATAATAGTGATAGTCGGATTATATATAACACATTGAAATATTCAAATAAATATCTTATATTGTCCATCAAAACATATAAGAAGTATAATTTTAGGATTTGTTGTTATGGAAAGATTTTTTGTTGTTGCTGTCTCTGCTGGATTTGGAATGGGCTTTTTCCTGTGGTTTTCCAGAATTGTTAAAAAAAAATATATGCAGGAATATATTATGTCCCATAAATGGTTACTGCACCCGAATTCAATCTGTTACTGGCGAACAGGCTTTGCTTTTGTGGGATTTATATTATATTTTTTAAGTTCTTATAAGTCTGCTGCCATATTTATATTTTCATTTGCAGCTTTTCTTGACGGGGTTGACGGATTAGTGGCAAGGGAGTGTAATTTAGGATCTCCATGGGGTGAATGGCTTGATCCCATGTGTGATAAATTAACTTATCTGCCACCATTAATTGGGTTTGCATATACAGGGATCTTATCAACTGAATTAGTCTTTGCCCTTGTTGGCATTGAAATTATGGGGCAATTAATTGCCCGACAGATATTGATCCTGCTTAAATCATCAGGCGCTGCAAATAATTTTGGAAAAATCAAGGCAATCATCTGCTTTGGACTGGTGATTTTATGTGTATTAATGGATGCAAATCCTGACATGCTCAATATAGCAGACAGTGTTTTATTGGCATGCATTATACTATCATCTGCATCTGTGGTGTTTAAGTTTATCCCCAATCACCTCTACGCTGATATACTTTCCGGGCTTAATTTCTGCTGCGGCATTGCAAGCCTTGTTCTGACCCATAATAATCATTTTGCCTGGGCAATCTGCATTATTATCATAGGTCAATTATTTGACCTCTTTGATGGCCGCATGGCCTTAAAACATGGTGGGACAAAAATAGGTCCCTATCTGGATGATATTGCTGATTTTGTAAGCTTTGGACTGGCACCTGCCTATGTAGTCGTTCAAAAGGGAGGGGCATTGTCATGGTTTATAGGTATTGCGTTTATTATTGGCGTAGCATTTCGTCTGGCAAGATTTGTTATGGTGGATAAAAGCAGGACAGACCTGCCTGACGGTATATTTAACGGGTTGCCAAGCCCTGCAGGAGCTTTGATTGTCCTTGGTGCTTCTTTAGTTTCTACCCCTTTAGTCTTGTGGCTGCTGACTATCACATCCATTGGGCTAATGGTCACCCATATCAGGTTTGCACATTTTGGAAGAATCATCCTTAAGCAGATTCCAAAACCACTTTTTTTCCTGATCAGTACAAGTATTATTATAACTCTTTCTTTTCTTTTTAAAACTAAGAATGTTCAGATGTTTGGGTATTTAATCCTGGGATCTGTTTTTATTTATATGGTCGTGGGAAGGAGATGGATTACTCAATAAGGAGGCAATGTTTATGAAACAAACCTGGTCAAATTTCAACCTGCAGAATAAGAGCAGACTGCTTGCATGTATCGGGCTTACAATCTGGCTTACAAGCTTTTTCATATTATTTTTCCAAATCGAATCCATTAATCATGCCACTTTAAGCCTTGAGCATGCAGAAAATTTATTTGAAACAATTCTTGAAATAAGGCGATATGAGAAAAATTTTCTTCTTTATCATGGCAAGGATAATAGAGACCAGATTCTGCGCCTTTTTAAAAAGGCAAGAGAAGAATATCAGCATATGAGCAAAACTCCTGAAATAGCTAAGAATTTTTTAAATATGGATAAATGGAATTTAGCTTTTAAGGAATATGGAATCTCCATGGGGATACCCAATGGTCTTCCCCTTACAAAGATACCTGATAAAGATGATCAGGAAAAAATCAGATCAGCAGGCCGCCATCTGGTTGAACTTTCCCAAAACGTATTAGAACAAACCAGAAAAAAAATTGCTTTAGCTACACATCGTGCTGTTCGCCTACCCCTTGTCTCAGCAGGGCTGATCCTTGGATTGTTTTTTATAGGCTGGATAGTATTAAGCCGTAAAGTTATTGATCCTTTGATTAAGCTGGAAAAAGCAACAAAAAAAATAGGTCATGGAGATTTTTCACCCATTGAGCATTCCGGTAAAATAGAAAGCGAAGTGGACCGCCTTGTCCTTGCATTTAACAGAATGATAGCAGAATTAGATGCAAGACAGGAACAAATAGTCCATGATAGAAAAATTGCATCCCTTGGCACCCTTGTTTCCGGAGTTGCCCATGAATTAAATAACCCCATTAATAATATAATTTTGACTATTGATGTCCTGGCTGGAAAACGAAAAATAGAAGAAGAAAAACAAAATTCAATGCTCCAGGATATTCTTAATCAGGCAATACGTGCAAGTGGAATTGTAAAAAATCTCCTTGATTTTTCCCGGGCAGAAACTTCAATTATTCAAAATGTGGATGTAAATAAGGTATTGGATGATATTTTAAAAATCACTGCCAATGAATTATCCCTTAAAAAAATTGAGCTGACAAAAGATATTGATCATGACTTGTCAAAAATTCAGGGGAACCATCAGGAATTACAGCAGGTTTTTTTAAACCTTGTTGTCAATGCCATACATGCCATGGATAAAGGCGGAAAATTATTTATAAAGACCTCCCATGACACAGACGGAAGGATCTTGATCTCAGTTAAAGATACAGGTGAAGGCATTCCGGAAGATATTATCCAAAATATTTTCGATCCTTTTTTTACGACAAAGGAGGTGGGACAGGGAACTGGTCTTGGGTTGTCAGTAAGTTTCGGTATAATTAAAAAATTAGGCGGGAGAATTGATGTAAAAAGCACTCCTGGAAAAGGCAGTACTTTTACCATAACCCTTCCCGGCAAAAAAGAAATGATTTATGAATAAACAATTAATAAGAATTGCAGTTATTGATGATGAAAAAATTTCTGCCATCCACCTCCAGGAAGAATTAGCTGCAAGAGGCTATCTTGTTGATGTGTTTTTCAAAGGGGAATCATTTTTAGCATCCTTTAAATGCTCGCCCTATGATCTTGTGATAACAGATATGAAACTTCCCGGAATTGACGGAATGGGGATTATCAAAAAAGTAAGGCAGATACATGACGAGACTGAAATTGTTGTGATTACAGGTTATGCAACCATTGATTCTGCCATTGAAGCGATTCGGGCAGGAGCCTTTCATTATTTGACCAAACCCATAAGGCTTGACGAATTTCATAATCTTATATCCCATATCCTAGATAAAATCCTACTGAGAATTGAGGCGGATAATCTGCGGGCATTAATGATGCAGAAAGCTGGACAGGATGGCATGATTGGAACCAGCCGGCAAATGGTTGAAATCTATAAAATGATCCAGAAAGTTGCAAGTGTTGATTGCCCTGTTATTATTAACGGGCAGAGTGGGACTGGCAAAGAGCTTGTAGCCAAGGCAATTCACCGTATGAGCCCCAGATGTGACAATCCTATTGTCTCTGTAAATTGCGGCGGATTTTCTCCTGAATTAATAGCCAATGAATTATTCGGTCATGAAAAAGCTGCTTTTACAGGAGCCTTTAATTCCAAAAAAGGATTATTGGAGACTGCTGATACAGGTGTTGTTCTATTGGATGAGATAGCTGAAATGCCGCTGGATATGCAGGTGAAATTGTTAAGAGTATTGCAGGAGGGACAGATATATCGTCTTGGAGGCACCAACCCCATTAATATTGACATCAGAATATTGGCAGCATCCAATTGCGATCTGGACCAGGAAGTTAAAAAAGGCAAGTTCAGAGAAGACCTGTTTTTCAGGCTGAATGTAATGACAATATTTTTGCCGCGTCTAAAGGACAGAGAAGGAGACCTGTGGCTTCTGGCAGATCATTTTCTCCATAAATTTAATAAGGCCTATGGAAAAAATATCAAAGGATTTTCTCAAAAAGTCAAAAATGCTTTTGACCAATATGACTATCCCGGTAATGTGCGAGAACTTGAAAATATTGTTGCCAGGTGTGTTGCTTTATCTGATCATGATCATATCAAAGAAAAAGATCTCCCTCCATATCTGAAAAATACAGATTCATTACCCGGAAAAAATCCCGAGTTAAAAAGCCTTGAAGAATTAGAAAACGAACATATTATAAAAGTTTTATCTGCTGTTGGAGGTAAAAAAGAAAAAGCTGCCCGGGTTTTAGGTGTTACGCGTTCAACATTATGGCGTAAAATTAAAAAGCTTGGGCTCAAACCTTGATCATGGCTCTATACAAAATATACCGGATTGATTTTTTCTGGTTATAATTTTAGATAAATCTAAATGGCCATCGCTTGATAAAACAGGACAGACTAAGACCCCTTCCCCTCTGAGTTTCTCTTTAAGTCCTTTTAAACCTAATTTTGAAAATATATAACCTTCTGCCCCAAAATTCTTTTCTTTTAATATGGCACGCCCTCTTTCCAGATTCAGAAACTGGATTTTTTCAGAATCATCGTTTGCACGTGCAAGCCCTATTAAAATAATTTTGGAGTATAGCAAAGAAGGCAGTTTTAATAGTAAGCCTATTGCCTTTTCAGCTGTTTCGCCCCCATCTGTTAATATAATAATTTTTTTAAAATCATTAATCTTATTTATAATTAATAAAGGGATAGAATTTTTATCCTTGCGGGCAGTATTTTGAAAACACTGGATACATTCAATTGTATTAGACATTTTAAGGAAAGAACTTGCAACCAGAAAATCAAATTTTTTTTTGTTGAAAAAATCTGCTATTCTGGTTACAGGATTTCCCTTTAACAGCATAGGTTTCTTTATGGTTGGATATTTTTTCTGCTGAGTTAATATTAATTTTTCAATAGTGACCTGTGCAAGCTTGTATGTTTCTTTTTCCCATGAATGTCTTGCCCAGCCAGCTCCGAATTCAATATCTCTGCCAGGAGGCTCATACACATAAATAGGCTGTATTACCACTCCTTTACCAAAAAAAGCAGCTGTTTTTAAAGCAATAACAGCTTCAGCGCTGGTATCAATAGATACAAGTAAATTCAGCAATGCACATCTCCCTGATAAAATTATTATTTTCTTTTATTAACACGTTTTTTAGCTTTATTAACTGCTGTACGGATTTCATCAATACGAAAAGGTTTGGCAATTACGTCATAGGCACCTTTTACAAATGATTCTCTCACAGATTCAAGGGTTGCATATCCTGTAATCATAATAACTTCCGAATCTTTACATTCTTCTTTGACCTTTTCTAAAAACCCCATGCCATCAACGCCTTCCATCTTCAGGTCAGTAATAAATATATCAAAACATCGGTCATCAAGTCGTTTTATCGCGCTTGCACTGTCAGTGAAAACTTCGACTTCATAGCCTGCATCTTCCAATTCAGGTTTTAAGCGATCTCCAACAATGGGTTCATCATCCAATACGCAAATTGATAATTTCTTTTTCATTTTCCCTTTACTCCTTTTAAATTTAAGTCGCTTGTGGGGGTGATACTGTTTTCTGACATAAAACGATTAAAATACAATTTCACAGTAGTATCATCCTTCATTAGAATATCCAGTTGGCGGACAAAACCTATTAATTTCCCTATAAGAAATAAATAATTTTTCATCTGTTCGCTACTGGAGTTAACAGCTCGGGCAATCACCAGATCACCGCTTCCTTCCACCTTAAAGCCTATATTCTCAAGAATAGACAATAACAATGCTGCCCTTCTTGACCTCCTTGTGATATCTGTTGCTCCGCCTACAAATCGGAATAAGATGCTGTTTTTCTCAGGGTTAGATCCAAAATAGGCATCCACAACAGTAAAATGATAGCCCACCCTTAATGTCAGGTTTAAATAATTTTCTCCCAGAACAGCAACATTGAGACCTGCCAGAGTTTGCCCTGCAACTGATTCTGTCTGAGTGCGGATCACGCCTGACATCAAACCCTTAAAATCAGGCGCAATAGGATCTGTATTCCATGTATCAGGAGAATCCATGCCTGCCCACAATGCTTTCATTGGGCGAGATAAAATCTGATCAGGTGTTACTTTTTTCATTTTTTCTGCTGTGCTGCTTAGTCCATTGCCAATATCAATGAGAATCATATTCAAGGGGAGGTCAGATTTCAACCGTTTCCCTCCGGCACCCGTCAGGTTGGCAGGTTTTTCAGCAATGGCAAGCAGTGTCTGCAAAGATGTCTCATGTATATACCTGATTACATCATGAAATGTTGTACAACCTTTGGGATTAAAGTTTGCTCCCTCGGGGTCAATCAATGTTAAAGGAGATATTCTGCGAAGGAGCCTTCGTAATATCTGAAATTCATACCTGAACTCAAATAAAGGTCTTTCCAGAAGTTGATGATATAAAAGATCTATTATACGACCTTCATACACAATATTTTTATCTGCATCAACAGTAACTTCCTTGCCTGGCTTTAAAACCTGTGTAGCAGACCCTGTATCCACAATTGTAGGAATCTGAAATTCTCTGGCAACTGTTGCCATATGACCTGTTGGGCTGCCAACATCTGTAATAATTGCACTTGCCCTGGGGATTGCGCTGGATAATAAAGGTATGGCAAATCTTGCAACAAGCACAGCTCCACTTGGGAATCTATTTAAAGACTCTTCATCTGTTACAATATACACAGGTCCTGCCCCGACACCACGATGGGCAATCACTCCCTGGTCATTTAGCAGGGTTTTCTGCTTTTTTAATAATTCTTTTAGCTCAGGGCTGCGACTCTTACCAACACGGGAAATTCCAAGGGGTCTTGCCTGAAGTATTCTTAATTGCCCTTTGGAATTTAAAGCCCATTCAATGTCCATGGGGTGCTTAAAGAAACGCTCAATTACAAGACCTGTTTCAACAATGGACCCTGCCTGTTCAGAAGAAAGACAAGGCTTGGTTTGCATCTCTTCTTCCACCTGAACAGGAATGTCAGGACCATTGGCAGATACCATTAATTTTTTTTCATTAATTCTGGAATCTATAATTTTATAAGGGCGGCGTCTGGATACCTGAAACATATCCACTTCAGTATTGCCTTCGACCACTGATCTTCCAAGCCCCCAGCTTGCTCCTATCAGGCAGGACTGGTTCTGGGGAGCTCCAGGATCTACAGTATAGGCAACGCCTGCCACCTTGCTATTTACCATTTTTTGAAATAAAACTGCCATTGCCATGTCTGTAAAAGGCAATTTTTTTTCAATCCTATATCGTATACTTCCCTGGGTATACATTCCTGCCAATACTTTTTTATAACTGGATAAAAGATCCCTAAAAGGAACGTTTAAAAATGAATCATGAAGACCTGCAAAGCTCAATGCTCCGTCTTCACCCACAGCACTGCTGCGAACCGAATAAAAAATCTTTTCCACATTACCATCTGCCATGGCTTCTGCTCTTTTTAAAATTTCATGACGGAGCTCTGTGGGGATTTCTCCATTGAGAATCAATAATCTTATTTTATTTGATATAATATCAATTCTTTCCTCATTTGCTCTGCATTCCTCCATGAGGGTATTAATAGATTCATAAAGATTGTTCATTGCAAGGTATCTATGGAATCCGCCAATTGTAACTACAAAACTTTGAGGCACATTAGTATTGGGAAAATTCAATATCCTGAAAAGGTTATATGCCTTGTTGCCTACTGCTTCATCAAGTGTTTCTTCAATATTTTCCAATGCCAGAACATTTTTACCTCCGGGAATAATCAACTCGCCTGCAAGTTCCTGCCTTAATTGCCTGGCAATGGTTTCTATTACATTATAGAGTTGAATATCCTTATTACCTGAAATAAAATTCAGATTATAGGCACTTTGCAGCACTGCCTCTTTAATATTTGCAACAGAGTCTTCCATATATTTTTTATCAAATACATATTCTCCTCCTAATTTGTCCTCCATATCAGCAATCATCTCCATGGTGGTATTATTCCCCTCCAGGATTTGGTGAAAGCGGACAAAGAGATCATTAAAAGAAATCTTTTCCTTTTTTTGAAAAAAAGAGATCTTTTTAATCCAGGAAAGTATTTGACTAAAAAATTTCATTAATGGCTTCCACCGCTTTGTTTAAAAACAATTCCCATGCCCAACCCTGCTATCAGGGCAATTACCACGGCTGACACACCATATAATATCCTGCGGTCAGAAGCCAGATGATCTACTAATTTTATAAATCCGACTTCCTCCACTGAAAAATTTTTTGTAATACTTGTTTTTACAATATTTTTGCTTATTGTTGTTGCTTTAATAGTATATTTACCCTTTTTAATGGAAGAAGGAAGTTTACATATTATTGTAAATTTCTTTTTCCCATTGTCCATGGGTAAATATTTAATCGCCTTGAGTTTTTCACCATAAAGAGATTCTGACTCCTTAAATTTAATAAACATATTAAAAATATCAGGAGGCACGGCAATTGAGCTTTCAGCCTGCATTCTGGACTTTAACTGTCCCATACCGACTCCAAGGGATTCAATTTTTTCCCCCCAGTTTTCTCCGGGAGGTAACAAAAGGATATATAATTCCGGGACTCTGTCAATATGGACTTGTCCAATTGTCATCCATAAAATTCCTTTTTTCCCTTTTATATCAAATTCATTTTTCGAATCATGACCTGATACTTCTATAACAATATCGTCATTCATTGGAATTTCACCTGAAATAGTAATATCGCCGCCAGAAAAAAATGTACCGATCTCTATGATTTTGGGGCTTATAATAATGTTTGGAATTGCAGAATCAGCCATTGCAGGACATATACATAAAATAAAACCCATAAAGATAAAAATAATTAGTTTATAAATATTTTTCATATCTTAATGACCTCCGTGAAAAGCTAAAAGAGTATGGGGAGGGACAACTAGTCCATAACTCATCTTGACCATAACAAGCAATACTAAAATAGCAAGATAAATCTTGAGCTGGTCATCATTGATTTTTGTACTTATACGTGCACCTATCTGGGCACCAATTGTGGACCCTATTAATAATAAAAGAGCTAATACAAAGTCAACTGTCCTATTGGAATAGGACTGCATAATAGTCACATCAACACAGGTAAAAAGAACCTGAAAAAGACTTGTCCCGACTACTACGTGCATTGGCATTCTTAAAAGGTATACCATGACAGGGACCATAATGAATCCTCCACCTACACCCATGATTGCTGCTAACACGCCGACTAACACTCCAAGAAAAAGAGGTACAATGGGCGATAATACAATACCTGATTTGACAAAATTGGTTTTATAGGGAAGCATATTAAGCATACGGGTATATGCTGATTCCTTTGGTTCTGTCGGAGCCGCTTCAACAGTCTCCTTTTTACGCATTGTCTGTATGCTTTCGAGCAGCATATAGCCACCAACAAAGCCAAGCATTAGGACATATGTGATTTTAATTAAAAAATCAGCATTGCCCATTGCCCTTAAAACCTTAATTAGTTGTACACCTCCTGTCCCGCCTATTACACCGCCTATAAGAAGATATATTCCCATTTTAAAATCAACATTGCCCAGACGATAGTGGGCAAAACATCCTGAAGCCGATGCCGCAACAATCTGGTTTGAATCAGATGCAGCAGCCACGGTGGGAGGGATGCCAAACATGATTAATATGGGCGTCATAAGGAATCCTCCACCTACGCCAAACAAGCCGGAAAGCAAACCGACCACTAATCCAAGTCCCACCACCAGAGGCAGGGACAAACTTACATGTGCAATTGGTAAATAAATGTTCCAGTGCATGTTTACTCCATTATATAATTAAAGTTAACAACCTCATACCTGCATCCCTTCATAGCAACAATGGTACCACGATTAAATCAGATGTTATATCAGTCACTTACGCCAATCACAATTAAAAAACATGATGATATTGTTGTATTATTAAACATTAATTTTACGCCCACAGGCAAGAATCTTAATTTTATTTATAAAATCAATCAGTTATTGTATGTTTAAAAATCAAACATACAATTTTAAAAAAATTGACGATAACTTACTTGACAAATATCGTAGAGTTGTATATCCTATATTTATCCTATTCTTCATTCGTGCTTTAAGAGATGTCTAAATATTTATTTTGCCCGGGACATGTAACTAAGAGGAACTCTCAATATGTCAATAAAAACAAAATTAAATCTTATTCTTTTAATTGTAGGGATAATAGCGTTCATATTAATAGATGTATTAAATAATATTGATGCTAGAAAGAGAATTTTTGAGGAAGCCTATCAAAAAGCTGAATTAATCAATTCCTTTGCCATGGCAGCTCGCAAATATACTGTGAAAACAATGCGCCCCCTTGCCATAAAAATTGCAGGAAAAGGTCAATTCCACCCTGAAATCATGGGAGGATTTTTTGTTGCAAGATCAATTTCAGATTCCTTTGCCAGGTCTCAACCCGGATATAGCTTTAAACAGGCAACTGTTGATCCTGTTAACTCCTCCAATAAGGCTGATGCCCAGGAAATCAAGGTTATCAATGCCTTTAACTTAAACCCTGATCTTCCATTGCAAAAGGGTATAATAACTCGTGATAATGCCCAGTATTTTTATCTTGCGCGACCGGTTGTGGCAAAAAAATCATGTCTTTTATGCCACGGCAGTCCTGATTTTGCCCCCAGGGGAAGAAAAGAACGTTATCCAGGTCCCGGAGGATATAATTATAAAGAGAACTCTGTTATAGCAACTTTTATAACCTATGTTTCATTGGAAGAAGCATTGTCGAAATTAAAATATATTGCATTTAAAAATGCAATACTCGGAACCATAATTGTTTTATTTATTTTAGTCATTCTATGGGTTGTATTGGACAGGATAGTAACAAAACCCATTCGCAATCTTACTTCTGTAGCAGAGGAAATCAGCCGGGGTAAAGGTTTGAATCAAAAGCTTGAAGTGTCTGCAAAAGATGAAATTGGTGACCTTTATAAATCCTTTGATCGTATGCGCAAGAGTGTTGTAAAATTAATGAAAATGGTGAGAAAATAAAAAATGTACAGGCCATTGCATACCATAATAAAACCATTAATTGATTCAAAGGCAACCGGAGTACTGAATATAGTGCATTACTCCAATGAGCGAGGTAGAATTTATTTTTCCTCCGGGAATATTGTACGCATAAGCATTGACGAATTAAAAGGTAACGAGGCAGCGGAAAAAATTTTTTCATGGGTTAGTTTTTTTGCTAAGTTTACAGATAAGTCATTGAAAATCACTGCAACGCCTGAAGATATAAAAAACACTGAAAAAATTATAAATTACCTTGCAAAGCTTAAAAAAATAATTGAAAAAATTAAAATCAACGTTCAAGGATGTGAAACAGTATTTCAATTAAATAAAGCTGAAATGAATAACGGGAAAAAACTTAATCAGGAAGAACAGAGCATTGCTTTTGCCATGAACGGGACAAAGACTGTTATAGAAATTTTAGTCAAATCCAGATTGTCTGAATTTCAAGTTTTGTCAACCATCTCAAACCTTGCAGAAAATAAAATTATCGGGGCGGTTCGTTCCCATGGGTATCTTTCCGGCAAAGAAAGCAAACGTTTTTTCTCAATACTCATGGAAATATTATCTGATATAACAGGTCCCGTAGCAAGTGTTATTGTGGATGAAGTTTTTGACTCAATGGGTATAACCCGGGAAAATTTATGCAGGAGCGACATGGGTCCATTTCTTAATTTTATCAGAAACAAATTAGACCCTGATGAACAAGATGCGCTAAACCCACGGGATATAGTATTTAAAACTTTTCAATAATATCTTTTGTATTCGCCCCAATTCTTAAAAATTTTCAAGCTTTATCGAGTTTTATTATCAATATATTTTTTAATTGTTCTTCTATCTAACCTTGCTTTTTTAGCAACCTTTTCATAGGTTCCAAAACTTTTATATAATATGGTGCAATATCCCGAAATCAACCCGGCAACATCAATATTTTTTGTTTTTATGCCGGCAATCAACTGGTCTTCAAGACTTGAAGGCTTAGCAGGTTCCAGGGTTACTCCTTTATAGCTACGCCGCAGCAAAACACTTCTTGCACATTGTTCAAGTTCTCTTACATTGCCCGGCCATTCATAATGTTCGCCAAGGTGTGTATTAATAACTCTTTTAGCTCTCTCAATAAGATTTGCAGATTTATTACCAGTCATTTTTTCAATGGTAAATTCAAGCAATGTATCAAGTTCTTTCGGATTTTCCCTTATTCGTTCCCTTAATGGCGGGACTTCAATAATATCTGAGCATAATCTATAATACAAATCATCTCTAAACACTTTCCCTTCCAGGATATCCTTTACAGACCTGTTGGTTGCTGCAATGACACGTCCCTGAAATCTGCATTGTGTATGGCTTCCAACAGGAGTAAAAACTCTTTCCTGCAATATTTGTAAGAGTTTTATCTGTACATGGTTTGGAATCTCACCAATCTCATCTAAGAATATTGAACCATGGGGGCTGCACCTGTCAAAAACTCCTTGATAATTATCAACAGCTCCGGTAAAGGACCCTTTTTTATGTCCAAAAAGTTCCGATTCCAACAGAGTTTCAGGAAATTGGGAAATGTTCAGGGAATTAAATGCATGCATAAAACTTTCATTAAAACATTTTGTTTTATTATTATAGGGAATAAAACCGCTTTTGCCAATTGCCATGGCAGCAGTACCTTTACCAGTTCCTGTTTCCCCGAGGAGCAAGGTGGAAAAATCTTCCATTTTATCCCATAAATAATTTTCATAAAAATTAATATCATCGGTAAACACATTATTCCAAAGGTGATTTTTAAACTTAATCATGCAGGGTGTTGTTCCCACAAGGGAATGGGAAATAAAATGAAAAGCCCGTCTTAATTGATAGGATAATCCAAGGTAATGGATTGCCCTGTTTTCAGAAAAACCTCTTTTTAATAATATGGAAATAATCCTATCTGCAAAAGGTACGGATACAGGAGAATCTCCTGCTTTTATCTGAAGTATAATAAGCTTATCAAAATCATCTCTGAATTTATGAAAAATATCAAAAAGAAAGACTATTTTCATGATTGCCTGATCTCTTCCTGAAAAAGAATTCAGATTTGCTATGCCTTGAGATTCAAGCTGTTTTATTCTGGAATCTATCTCATGGATACATTTATCAGTGCTTTCTCTCCTGGAAGCTGAAGGGAATATTCCTGCAATAATCGAATCAAGTCTTCTGCGCAATGTGGAAAAAGGATTTGCAAATGCAGCATGATAAACAGTTTTAAAAAATCTTCTTTCTTCATGATTTAATTTTTTTTTCAAAACAGACCTCAATATTTAACAATTTTACATTCAACATACATTTTATGTATATAAATATTCAAAAAATGCATAGCCTCCAATTATTACCACAGACAATAAAATAAGACAATTTAAAAAAACAGCATAAATTAAACATGTTATGAAATCATAAGATTGTGGCATGGTTATTGATAGACACTTTGACAAGTTTGTTGCCCGGCATGAAATCCGGATCAACTGAAAATAAAATAAATATTTTTATAATTATATATGGAGACAATAGATGATAACAAGGATACTTAACTCAAAACTACCTTTAATGGTTTTAAATCCCATAAAAGTTTTTGACTTGAACTATTTCAAAGCAATACATAATGCAGGCGCACTGGGGATTCTGGATACTGAGTTTTTAGACAGAGATTTAATCCTTGAAAGAGTACAACAATTATCCAGCGAGGATATCCTTTTTGGAGTAAGACTTGCAAATCAGGATCAGACACTTATTAATGACATTAAAAATCTACACACCCCAAATCTTGATCTTGTTATCAGTACTTTAGGGAAAGATGAAAACCCCGGGGATTTTTCCGAATTCTCAGATACAAAAATTGCCCTTGAAATAAGAGATATTAATATGGCTGAAAAAATTCAAGCCGTCAATCCCCATGCATTGGTGTTAAAAGGTAATGAGGCAGGAGGCAGAGTTTCCAAATATTCTTCTTTTATCCTTATGCAATGGTATCTTAATAATTCTGATCTCCCTGTTTTTGTCCAGGGTGGTGTGGGCATGCATACCGGAGCCGGGATGTTTGCAGCCGGTGTTTCAGGTCTTGTTCTTGACAGCCAGCTATGGCTTGCAGATGAGGCACCCATTGCTGAAAATTTAAAAAATCTCATTGCATCTCTGGATGAAAATGATTCTACCCAGATTAAAACAGACAATAACAATATATATAGAGTTTTTGCAAAACTCGGCACAAAGATTGTAAAAGATTTGAAAAAAGAAGCAGTTGAGCTTGCAGGGGAAACAGGGTGCGAAAAAGAACTTTTTGACAAAATCAAAGAAAATATAATCCCCCTTGATAATAGCGAAACTCAATTTATTCAATCATTATTTTATCTTGGTCAGGATGGTATTTTTGCAAAATTTTTTGCAAAAAACACAAAATCCTTAAAAGAAATCATCTCAACCTTTTTTAAGGGTATAGGAACAAACCTGAGCCATGTTGATCAATATGATCCCTTAAAAGAGGGTTCAGACTTAGCAAAAACCCATGGAACAAAATATCCCATTATTCAAGGACCCATGGCAAACATCAGTGATAATTCCAAATTTGCCTCAAAGGTCTTTAAGGCTGGGGCGCTTCCGTTTCTCGCTGTGGGAAGCCTTCCCAAAGATCTTGCAGATAAAATGCTGAAAGACGGTGCTGAAAATCTTGACAGATTCGGCGCAGGTCTTGTTGGGATAGAGGCTTTTAACCCTGCTGTTGAAAGCCATTTACAAATGGTTAAAGATTATAAAATCCCCTTTGCACTTTTTGCAGGTGGTGTTCCTTCACAAATTATTGATCTTGAAAATGCCGGGACAAAAACCTATCTCCATGCTCCATCAGTTTCCATGTTAAAAAACGGTATCCAAAGTGGATGTAAAAGATTTATATTTGAAGGCGGAGAAGCAGGAGGACATGTTGGCTCACTTTCAAGCCTTGTCCTGTGGGAAGTTGCAATCAACCATATCCTTGACCAGAACAATTATAAACTATCTGACCTTTCCCTGATTTTTGCAGGAGGCATATCAACTTGCCATGGCGCTTGTTTTATTTCCGGGTTCTCTTCAATCCTTGCATCAAAAAACATAAAAATAGGTATCCAGGTTGGCACCGCATACCTTTTTACTCCGGAAATCATTGAAACACAAAGTTTAGAAGCCCAATACCAGCAGATCATATCTGATATAGATGAGACCGTTGTTGTAGGCGAAACAGTTGGTCTGTTATCAAGAACCGCACCAACAGAATTTGCAAAAATGATGCTCAAGCTTGAGCAGGACATGATTAAAAGCAAAGAGAGCTTAGATAACCGCAAACGTGAATTTGAACAAAAAAATATTGGTTCTCTTTTAATAGGAGCAAAAGGATTCCTGCCTGATTTTAAAAATCCCGGTGAGGAAAACTATACATATTTTAAAGGAGAAGAACATAAAGAAAAAGGTAATTTCCTTGTGGGAGACAGCCTTGCATTTTTCAACGGGCAGCTCAGTATAAATGATATCCATTTAAAATATATCAATAATAAAGACATTCTTTTTCAAAATCTTAATAAACTTGAAATTTTAAGTTCGAAAAAAAATAAAATCAATGATGAAATAGCAGTCATTGGGATGGCATGCACCCTGCCCGATGCTGATTCGCCGGAACAACTATGGGACAATGTCCTTTCCAAAAAATATTCAATATCTAAAATTTCCGAATCAAGAATTAACCGTGAATTTTATTATGACCCTGATAAAAGTGCTGAAGACAGAAGTTATACCTTGCTTGCAGGATGTATGAACGACTATAAATTTGACGGCAAAAGATTTGGTTATGCCAAAGATAAAGCTGCCCGATTATCAAAGAGCCAGCAGCTTGTCCTTGAGACTGCCTATAAAGCTGTCAAAAATGCCGGATATCTTGGTGAAGATGATCAAATTATCTGTAAAGACCCCACAAGAACAGCCGTAATCATAGCGACCTGCCTTGGTAACGAACTTGGAAATGATCTTTTATTTAAATATTATTTTCCTGAAGTCATGGCGTGGATAAAACAGACTGATGAATTTAAAAATTTAAATAAAGATCAACAAGATGATTTAAAGGAATTTTTAAAAAAAGGATTCGAAGGTGATAATCCTGGTTACGATCCTGTACATGGCATGCTTTTAAATATTGAAGCTGCAAGGGTTGCAAAACATCTTGGAATCAGAGGACTGAATTATGTTATTGATGCAGCCTGTGCTTCATCCTTTGCTGCAATTGATGCTGCTGCAGGGGAACTTTTGTCAGGAGAGCATGATCAGGTAATTGTAGGTGGAGTTAATACCCATCTTTCTCCTGAGACATTTATTGGATTTTCAAAAATGGGCACATTGTCTGCAACAGGGTCATTCCCCTTTGATGAAAGAGCTGACGGATTTATTCTTGGTGAAGGCTCGGTTGTTTTTATGTTAAAAAGAATGAAAGATGCCATAAGAGATAATGATAATATTATCGGCGTAATAAATGCCATTGGGTCAAGCTCAGATGGAAAAGGCAAAGCCATTGCGGCTCCTAACCCTCTGGGGCAAAAATTATGTATAGACCGGTGTTTTGAAAAAACTCTTCAGGATATAAAACCAAAAGATATTGGTTTTATCGAAGCCCATGGAACTGCAACCACTGTTGGTGATGAGGTTGAGATATCCACCTTAAAAGAAAAATATGCAGGTGCCCATGCCGGAATAAGCTCCATTAAATCCCAGATAGGTCATCTATTGGGTGGATCAGGAGCAGCCGGATTTTTAAAAGCTTTGCTTGCAATCAATAATGGGATACTGCCTCCTAATTGTCAATTTGAAAATTTATCCAGGAATTGTAATTTAGAGGGATCATCATTATTCATAGTTAAAGATCAAAAAAAATGGGAGACCAATGGACAAGTAAAAAGAGCAAGTGTGAGCGCCTATGGATTTGGCGGAATTAATTACCATGCTCTTTTGCAGGAATTCAGAGATGATTATCAAATTTTAGACCGTGATATATTTACAGATACTGAATATGATTTTAATGATGATAGAATTGTTGTAGCAGGATTAGGCACGCTGCTTGGCGATGCAAACAATAAAGAAGAATTCTGGGAACAGCTTCAATCAGGTCACACTAATTTAAGCCCTATACCTGAAAGAATATGCAGCAATAAAGCATATAATGATGAGAAAAAAGGATCTTTTTACTGGCTGCCAATGGTTAAGGCAGGCATTGCAAGGGATTTTAAATTTAATAATATTAAATACAAAATGCCTCCAACTGTTGTCAGGTCAGTGGAGAGGGGGCAGCTTTTCGGACTCATGGCTGCTGATGAGGCAATAAACACCTCAGGACTTGCCAAATGTCTTGAAAAGGGCAACAGGGCAGGAGTTATTCTAGGCACAATTGCAGGCGAGCGCCAATGCAAAAATATTTTAAGGGTTAGAAGACAATTTATTGCTCAACTATTGAACAATTATTCACCAATCCCTGAAAAAGACAGAAGAGCAATGGCAAATCACGTATTGTCCATTATTGAAAAAAATATCCCTGAGAACAATGGAGATACAACACCTGGTTTGCTTTCCAATATAATATCAGGGAGAATTGCCAATTATTTTGGATTTAACGGAGCAAATTATGTAATTGATGCTTCATGTGCCTCCGCATCTGTTGCCATGCGATCTGCTGCAAGGGAACTTTTATTTAAAGACCTTGATTTTGCCCTCACAGGCGGGGTTGATACAAATCTTTATCCTGCTGCATTAATGGCATTTAAACGTATGGGACTCTTATCAGAAGGAGATTGCAATTATTTTGATTCAAGGGCCGATGGATATGTTATGGGTGAAGGCGCTGCAATGCATGTTCTTACCACCTATAAAAAAGCAAAAGAAGCTGATATGGAAATCTATGGGGAATTAAATAATATCTCTGTAAAATCAAGTGTTCCAGATCACCTCCTTTCACCTTCAGGACCTGTTTTTGTGTCTGCTATTAATGATTGCTATAAAAAAAGCGGTATAAGAAAAGAAGAAGTCAGACATCTTGATTTGTTTGCATTTTCCAATATTTTTGGAGATATGGTTGAAAAACAAGTGGTAGAAGAATGCTTTGACCATGAAGTCTATTGCGGTAATTCAAAACCCCAGTTTGGATATTTTAGAGCAGCAAACCCTGCAGTTGCTTTAGCAAAACTCATGTTAATGGTTAAAAACAACCAGATCCTGCCTGACCATAATTATGAAAAAAAATATTCAACTATCAATGATAGTAAAATTTTAAGAACAGCAGAGAAATTAATAGATATCAAAGATAACAAACCTGTCAGGTTTGCGTCCAATGTAAATGGTATTGGCGGTGTCCATATGCATATTATTGCAAGTGCAATTCCAAAAAGTTTAGAGGCAATGCAAACCAAACGTCCGGCATCCCAGGCTGATTTTGTACGCTTAAGGGATTTTGCATACTCATCAGATAATACAGGTCAAAAGCTCAGGATGGTAGCTCTGCTTTCCGGTCAGGGCGCCCAGAGAAGCGGCATGATGAAGGAACTTTATGAAAAAGACGATTTCATTAAAAATATAATGGATAAAGGGGAAAAAATATTTTATGACACCCGGGGATATTCTCTCCTGGACATGATGTTTAAAGATAACCCTGATCTGAATCTTACTCAGAACACCCAGCCTGCAATATTTCTATCTTCAGCAGCTATTTTTGACAGACTGCACAGAGAGGGATTCTCTCCTGATTACTTTATTGGTCACAGTGTTGGCGAGTATACAGCTCTTTATTGTAATGGAATGATAGATTTTGACGATGCCATGAATCTGATTATTAAACGTGCAGATTTAATGAAGCAGGCAGGTGATGAAATTCCCGGCAAAATAATGGTTGTTTTTAAAAATGAAAAAGAAGTTGAAACCCTTATTAGAGAATCATTTATATCAAATATTTACGTAACAAATAAAAATAGTGAAAAACAAACTGCTGTGTCAGGTGCAGAAGATGAAATAGCAAAATTTTGTGAATTTTTACAAAGCAAAGGAGTTGGTTTTACAAAACTCAATCTTTCAGGAGCATTTCATACTCCACTTCTTAAAAAAGCTTCGGAAAAATTAAGAAAATATCTTGATACCATAAGGTTAAAAGAAACACGGTATGGCAAAATAATCTCAAACACCCTTGGGGAACCATATTCTGAGAGACGTCATGAGGTAAAAGATCTTCTTGCAAAACAAATAATATCCCCTGTGGAATTTATTAAATCCATTGAATATGTTTATGCAAGCGGAAGAACTCATTTTATTGAAATAGGACCTTCAAGGCTCCTTGTTAATCTTTTAAAAAATATTAATATCGCTGATTATAATACAGCAGTTAGTGTGGATATTAAAAAGGGCGAAAAAGCATCGTTTGATGCCTGTATGGGGTATTTAAGATCATATAATGCTGTTTTTACCAACCCTGCTGCCATCCCTGCTCAGCTACCTTTACCATCAACCTTATCATTACAAGAACAAAAGGATAATAGATTTATGAACAAAACTAATGATTCTGAATTGCCTATACCTGACATGCCTGTTGCAATGTCATCGGATCAGGATTTTGAGACATTTAAAAATAAAAACACTCAATATATTGATAATCTGCTTTATAAAGAATATCAACGTCAGAAAAAAGAAGCTGCTGCCTATGCATTTGAAAAATTTAATTTTAATATTGATAAAATTGTGATCTCCGGCGTTTCTCTGGGACTCCCAGGTAAAGCAAGAAAAGTTTTTGCAAAGGATAATTTTGATGCGATAATTAATGGTGAAAATTTTATTGAGCCTTTGACCATTGATGATCAGGACAGGATAATCGATAAGAATATAACAAAATTATATAAACAGCCTGATGGAAGCGCAAAATTTGTAAAAATAACAAAAGCAGAAGATGTGATCCATCTTGCAGGGCAATTGGGATATTTTGATTTGACTGATGAATATGGAATCAAGGAACAATACGATATCAGCATGAGCCTTGGCATTGCAGCCGGCATAGAAGCCTTGAAAGACGCAGGTATTCCCCTTGTAATGCAATATAAAATGTCCAAAAATGGTAAAAGTATGATACCTGACGGATTTGCTCTTCCCGAAGAAATGCAGGAAGACACCGGTGTTATTTTGACTTCACTATTTCCCAATGGAGAGACTCTCATAGGAGAGCTTGAAAAATATTATTATGAAAAATTCTTTTTAAAACCCTATGAAGAATTTGAAAATATTTATTATTATTTGATGGAACAAGTACAGGATATAAATATTAAAGAAGAATTAACAGAGTGGTTTTTTAAGGCAAAATTAAGAAAAAAGAAAAATTTTGATGGATTTAAATTCAATAGAAATTTCCTGATCAATTGCTGTCCTTTAGGCTCTGCTCACCTTGCACAGATACTTAAGGCAAAGGGACCAAATACTCTTGTGTCAAGTGCTTGTGCATCAACAACCCTTGCAATCGGAATTGCTGAAGACTGGATTCGTGTGGGAAGATGTAAAAGAGTGATTGTTGTCGGCGGAGAAAATGCCACATCAGAAAAACAGAATCAATGGATTGGATCAGGTTTCTTATCCCTTGGCGCTGCCACAATCAAGAAAAGAGTCTCTGAAGGGGCAAAACCCTTTGATGAAGACAGAAATGGTACAATAATCGGCAGCGGTGCTGTGGGACTTATTATAGAAACTATGGACCAGGCTGCTCAAAGAGGAATGAATGGTCAGGCTGAAATACTTGGAACTCATATAGCAAATTCAGGGTTCCATGCCTATAATATTGATGTCCCTCATATGACAAAAGAGATGACCAAGTTTATTAACAAGGTTGAAAGACAGCATGGAATCAATAAAGATGATTATGCAAGTAAACTTTTATTCATGTCCCATGAGACTTATACCCCTGCCAGAGGCGGCAGTGCTGATGCAGAAGTCCAGGCATTGGAATCAACCTTTAGTAAATATTTGAATGATATTTGTATTTCCAATACCAAAGGATTTACCGGACACACCCTGGGAGCTGCCATTGAAGATGTCGTACTTATTAAAGCATTACAGAAAAGAAAAGCTCCACCCATTGCAAATCTTCAGAAAATCCCTAAGCATTTCACAAAACTTAATTTCAGCAATAAAAAAGAAATAGATTCTGAATACGGACTGCATCTTGCTGCCGGATTCGGGTCTCATTTTGCATTTTTATTTGTTAAAAGGATACAGGAAAATTCCTTTGAAAATAATCCAGGGTATAGGACATGGCTGCAAAAAATTTCTAAGGCACAAAATCCTGAACTCAAGCTTATTGATAATATGCTTTGTGTGGTATCTGATGGACAGCCTGCCATTCATCAGTCAAAACCCGGGGACAATATTCAAACCCAGGCAGCAGCACCTGTAATAGTACAATCAGTACCAAATCCCAATATTACAAGTCCCCAAAGCCCTGTGATTAAATCAGATTCTGCACCAAAATCTGGTGATCACATTGAGAAGATTAAAAATATAATAGCAACCCAGACAGGTTATACAACAGATATGCTGGAAGATGATCTTGATCTTGAAGCAGACTTAGGTATTGATACTGTAAAACAGGTTGAAATCTTTGGCAGCCTTGCATCAACCTTTGGGTTCAATGTACCAGACGATTTAAAATTGCGGGATTTAAATACCATAATAAAACTGAGCGATTATGTTGCATCCCAAATCGGACACACCCGGACTGATAATACTTCCTCCGTTGTTGACCCTGGTCAGGAAATACCTGCAGATATTCCCCAGCCTGTTGCTAAAGAATCAGGCACAAATTCCAAAATCAACAATGCTGATATACTTGAAAACGTAAGAGTAATAATCAGTGAGCAGACAGGCTATACAACAGATATGCTTGAAGCTGACCTTGATCTTGAGGCGGATTTAGGTATTGATACTGTAAAACAGGTTGAAATCTTTGGCAGCCTTGCAAATAAATTTGGATTTAATGTACCTGACGATTTAAGGCTCAGAGATTTAAATACGATTGTAAAGCTTGCTGAATATATTGGAGTCCAGACTCAAGGATCAATAGACAACCAAGCCATGGTTTCTGATAAAGAGACCAAAGTTGAACCAATGACTAAAATAGCAGATACTTCT
>Ga0256845_1000940_pt1 | contig 24906 bp, 22 predicted proteins | sample RiftiametaG_FD_189101 | JGI IMG/M metagenome (GOLD analysis project Ga0256845, IMG submission 189101) | Tube worm associated microbial communities from hydrothermal vent at the East Pacific Rise, Pacific Ocean - Riftia | ecosystem: Host-associated > Annelida > Integument > Unclassified ... | reverse complement strand
GAAATCAAGTAATTCTTTTTTTAGATAATCAAATCTGGAAAGAAAAAGAATTTGAGAAAATACTCTTAGATAATTTTCAAATTATTAAACCCGATTTTTCGGGTTCCTATCTGTAGTGAGTATATACTACTTTATAATGTCCTTTAACTATTCTTCTATAAGGCTCTCCCAAAATTTCATCTGCTTGCCATTGTTTCTTGAAGATAGTTTCAGAAATAGTTTGATGAATTTCCACCTGAACTCTTTTAGCATAATCAATGGAAAAATTTTCTTTATTGAACTTATAAATTCGTTTTAAATCCGCCTTCGCAAAATTATCCCAAACAATTTTACTTGTCTTTGACATTACCAAGTCTGCATTTCTTCCAACAAATCTTCGTGAGTTGTATATTCGCCTGCATCAATTCTTGCTTCAGTTTCCAAAAGTTTCTGCCTGTATTGTTCTTTTGTCAAATAATTTCCTAAAACTGTTTTGCAAACTACTTTGTTAGAATTTATTTTTATAGCCTCTATTTCATCTAAAACATCTTCTTTGGTTTCAAGAATCCATTTTGCCAGTTCTATTCTTTTAGTTTCGATATTCATCTTTTAAAATTTAATGACACTTATAAATGTACGGAAATTTATTTTTCATCATTAAAAAACCTACAAGGTTTTGGAAACCTTGTAGGTTAAATATGTTTCAATAATTTCAGTAAATGATTAATTTTTAATATCCGCCACTTTTCCAGCTTTAATATTATTCAGCTTTAAATCTTCTAAAACGTTTATGGCTTCTTCAACATACATATCCTTGCTCAAGTTTTTGTGCCACCTTTTACGTTTTGAAGAAAGTGTTGTATCCTGCTTCATTAAAGCAGTTTCGTAAGGCAACGATTCAAACGTTAAGTGGTTGTCATATTCATCAATTGCATCAAACCGTTTTGTGTCTTGTTTACGTTTTTCAATTTCGGCAGTATAATCATTGTAATTTAAATTTACTTCTTTTTCATCTCTGCGCTCTTTTATCCATTTGGCGTTATCGTCAATCAATTTTAACTGCTCATTTTGTGCCATTCTGGCCTTGCTTTTTTCTATGGTTTCATCAAAACCAATATAACCATCCCAAATATCATAATTTGCAGCATTTATTTTATCATACGGCAACGGGTTTGGGTAATCTCTTTCACCAATATCTATATAGCTATAACGGTCTGGCATTACCACATCACTCTTTACACCTTCTAACTGCGTAGAACCACCATTAACACGATAGAACTTTTGCGTGGTCATTTTTAACGCACCCAAATCACCCAAATCGCTTTGTCTAAGCCATTGGTTAAGATCGATAACGTTTTGTACCGTTCCTTTGCCATAGGTTTGTTTACTCCCTAAAATAATAGCACGTTTGTAATCTTGCATTGCAGCTGCCAAAATTTCGGAAGCGGAAGCGGAAAGCTCGTTCACCAAAATAACCAACGGTCCGTCCCAAACTATCTCGCTATTTTCATCTTCTAAAACTTCTTTACCTTCTGCTGAAGAAACCTGCACTACAGGTCCTTTTTTGATGAAAAGCCCTGCAATATCTACAGCCGTTCTTAAAGATCCACCTCCATTACCCCGAAGATCTAATACTAAACCTTCCATTCCTTCTTCTTTTAAACGAAGTATTTCCTTCTTAACATCTGTAGCCGCATTACGCTCTTTGTAATTTTCCATATCAAAATAGAACTGCGGAAGATTAACGAGTCCAAATTTGCGCCCGTCTTTTTCAATAAATGAAGATTTTGCATACGTTTCTTCTAGTTCCACAACATCACGGGTAATCACTTTATCTGAAATTGTTCCGTCTACATTTTTAATGGTAAGCGTAACATTTGTGCCTTTTGGACCTTTTATAAGTTTTACGGCATCGTCAATACGCATTCCTACTATGCTTACTGCGTCTTTTTCATCTTCCTGTTTCACTTTAATGATGGCATCGCCCACTTCAATTTTTTCACTTCGCCACGCTGGACCACCGCTTATTACTTCAATTACAGTTATGTAATCGTTTTTCTTTTGAAGCCTAGCTCCTATTCCTTCCAGTTTACCAGACATTTGAAGATCAAAACGATCCTTATCTGGTGGCGCAAAGTAGTTGCTATGTGGATCAAACTCTTCGACTATAGTATTAAGATATATTGCGAAATAGTCTTTACGTTCTAAATCTTTCGTAAAATCGAAATATTCATCTAATGAAGTTTTTGCAGATTCGCGTGCTTTCTCTTCAAGTTCAGTTAATGATTTTTTCTCAAATGGTTCTTCGGAAGATTTTTTAGTTTCTGAAGTTTCTTCATCTTCATCATCTGATTTTTTTTCAGAAGAAGTTATTCCTTTTTCATTATTATTTTTCTCTTCAACTAAATCGTAATAATTAGAAAGCGTTGTGAATTTTAACTGCTGTTTCCAACGTGCTTTTAAAGCCTTTGGAGATTCCGTATATGTAAGGTTGTCATAATCTACATCTATAGATTCTTTTTCATTAAAATTGAAAGGTTCGCTTAAAACTTCAGGATAGACTTTTTTTACATCTTCCATTCGTTCTTGAAAACGATTGTAAACCAAATCGAAAAAAGACAGATCCTTGTTTTTTATTTGGTCGTCAATTTCAGTTTTGTATTTACTAAATTCAGCTATATCTGAAGCCAAGAAGTACCTTTTTAAAGGGTCTAGTCCTTTAATAAAGTTATCGTGAACAGATGCCGAAAAAGTATCATCTATGTCCTTGGCGTCATAATGTCCTTTCTGGATAACGTACGATATTAAATCTAATAATAATTTATCTTTATCAGGATCGTTAAATTCCTTGGTTGTAAAACTGCATGAAGCAACAGCAACAAAAACAGCGAGGAATAAAATTTTAAAATTATTTTTCATAAAGTGCATAATGGAGTATTATTTTTAAGAGTGTCTAAATTATATAAAAAACTGTGCCAATAAAGTATTCTGGCACTAATTTTTTGTTAAACAGACTTTTTCCAATTCTAAATTTTGAGTTCAGAATTCAGAATTGAAAAGTGTATTTTTGTTTCTTTCAAATTAAGAAAAAACTATGGCTAAGAAACGACCGCTTATATTAGTAACTAATGATGATGGTATAAATGCTCCAGGCATCAGAACATTAATTGAAGTTATGAATACGCTGGGAGATGTTTGTGTAGTTGCACCAGATTCGCCCCAAAGCGGTATGGGCCACGCAATAACTATTAACGACACTTTATATTGCGACCCTGTAAAAATAACAAACGGCGACCCACAAACAGAGTATAGTTGTAGCGGTACTCCTGTAGATTGTGTGAAATTTGCAGTAAACGAAATTTTAAAACGCAAACCAGATCTTTGTGTAAGTGGCATAAATCACGGAAGCAACAGTTCTATAAACGTAATTTATAGCGGAACAATGAGTGCAGCGGTTGAGGCTGGAACGCTCGGCATTCCATCCATTGGGTTTTCACTTTTGGACTATTCTTTGGAAGCAGATTTTGAACCATCAAAAAAATTCGTGAAAACAATTGCAATGCAAGCCCTAGAAAACGGAATGCCGAAAGGAGTTGTTTTAAATGTAAATATCCCAAAGTTAAAAGCTTCCGAAATAAACGGTATTAAAGTGTGCAGACAAGCAAATGCGCATTGGGAAGAAAAATTTGACAAGCGTACGAACCCCCTTGGCCGGGAATATTATTGGCTTACAGGCGAATTTGTAAACGAAGATAAAGGTGAAGATACTGATGAATGGGCACTGCATAATGGCTTTGTTTCGGTGGTTCCTGTGCAGTTTGATCTTACAGCACATCATGCTATTAAAGAGATTAATACTTGGGAGTTTAAAAAAAAGTAGCTATATGCAGTTGCAGTTGACTATCAATTTTAAATAGATAAATAAAAAATGAAACCACATATAAAAGAAATACTAATTGGATTGGTAATAGGCTTAGTTGCAAATATGGCAGGTATGTATTTGTATATTTTCTTTTTTTCGAAACTTAGCTTGGAATCAACCTTGCAAGCAGCTTTAGAAAATGGCTTTTTAGGGAGTTTAATAGCTTTAGGTGCAATTTTAAATCTAATTATATTCTTTATTTTTTTGAAGAAAAATCAAAATTACAGAGCACGCGGCGTAGTTTTAGCAACCGTTATTGCAGCTATTGGAATATTGATTTCAAAATTTTTCTGAAAAAAGTTGCTATCTTAGTAAACTCAAAAGGTTCTTTTTCAAAAGAAGTCTTCTTAAGAATTCAAATAAATAACCATAAACTATAAACCCAAAAAATGAGACGCGCAGTTTTTCCCGGAACTTTTGACCCCATAACGCTTGGGCACGTAGATATTATAAAACGCGCGCTCCCGCTTTTTGATGAATTAATTATTGCTATTGGTGTAAATGCTGATAAAAGAACAATGTTTTCAATTGAAGAAAGAATAAATTTTATTGAAAATTCTTTTGTAGGTGAAACGAAAATTACCGTAAAAAGCTATTCTGGATTAACAGCAAATTTCTGTATTGCTGAAAAAGCACAGTTTATACTTCGCGGCTTAAGAAATACTACCGATTTAAATTATGAGCAACCCATAGCTCAAACCAATTACAAAATGGCGAAGATGGAAAGCATCTTTTTAATCTGCTCTCCCGAAGTTTCTAATATATCTTCAACTATTGTTCGGGACATGATGCGTAATGATGGGGATTATTCTGGCTTGGTTCCGTCTTCTGTAAAAAAATAATTTTTTAAAAAAAACTTCAACTAAAAAACCCTTTCAGTTTCCTGAAAGGGTTAATCTAAAAATTTTAATTAAAAAAAATTAAAGCGCAGCTACGTGCTTAGCCATATTACTTTTTAAATTGGAAGCTTTATTCGTGTGAATAATGTTTTTCTTAGCCAATTTGTCTATCATAGAAACGACTGAAGGAAACATAGTTTCAGCCTCTTTCTTATCAGTAAGCTCTTGAAACCTCTTCATGACGTTACGAGCCGTTTTGTGCTGGTAACGGTTACGCAAGCGCTTTGCTTCGTTGCTTCTTATTCTCTTTAATGCTGACTTGTGATTTGCCATTGTATTTTTGTTAAATTCTAATTTTTGTAGTCCGTAGGGGAATCGAACCCCTGTTACCAGGATGAAAACCTGGCGTCCTAACCCCTAGACGAACGGACCATTTTATTTTTTAATGCGGATGCAAAAATACAACTATTTTTGAATAGCGCAAATACTATATTACTTTTTTCAAAAAAAATTAATATGCCCTTGCAAAAAGCACCTTTCTGTTTGATGGTTTTCCAGTAACCATACAGCTTCCCGCTTCATTATTTTTATCTAAAGGAATACAACGAATTGTTGCTTTTGTTTCATTTTTAATCTTTTCTTCTGTTTCTGAAGTTCCATCCCAATGCGCAAGTATAAAACCACCCTTAGCATCTAGCACTTTTTTAAATTCTTCATAGGTAGCAACTTCAGTTGTATTTTCAGTTCTGTGAGAGATTGCTTTCTTGAAAAGATTATCCTGAATTTCATCCATTAATGAAACTACTTTTTCTACAACCTCTTCGTTCGGAATAAATTCTTTTTGTAGCGTATCGCGTCTAGCAAGCTCTACAGTTCCCTTTTCTACGTCCTTTGGGCCAATTGCTATTCGCACAGGAACACCCTTCAATTCGTATTCATTAAATTTCCAACCTGGCTTATGGGTATCACGATTGTCATATTTAACACGGATTCCTTTTGCGCGTAGGTTTTTCATCAAATCTTTAGCCACCTTATCAACAGCTTCAAACTCTTCATCTTTTCTATATATAGGTACAATCACAACTTGATCTGGCGCTAAATTTGGAGGTAAAACCAAACCATTGTCGTCACTATGTGTCATAACCAACGCACCCATTAACCTTGTTGAAACACCCCAAGAGGTTGCCCAAACGTAGTCTAGCACGCCTTCTTTTGAAGCAAACTTTACATCAAAGGCTTTTGCAAAGTTTTGACCTAAAAAGTGTGATGTTCCAGCTTGCAAAGCCTTACCATCCTGCATTAAAGCTTCAATACAATAAGTTTCCAAAGCCCCTGCAAAACGTTCGCTTTCGGTTTTTGTGCCTTTTATAACTGGAATTGCCATATAATTTTCAGCAAAATCTGAATATACATTCATCATTTGTTCTGCTTCGGCTATCGCCTCGTCTTTTGTTGCGTGGGCTGTGTGACCTTCTTGCCATAAAAATTCTGCAGTTCTTAAAAATAATCTTGTACGCATTTCCCAACGCACCACATTTGCCCATTGGTTTATTAAAAGTGGTAAATCACGATACGATTGTATCCATTTTCTGTAAGTATCCCAAATAATAGTTTCTGAAGTTGGACGAACAATTAATTCTTCTTCCAGTTTTGCATCAGGATCTACAATAACTCCGCTTCCATCTTCTGCATTTTTTAATCTATAATGGGTAACAACAGCACATTCTTTTGCAAAACCATCAACGTGGCTAGCTTCTTTACTAAAGTAAGATTTCGGAATAAAGAGCGGAAAGTAAGCATTTTGATGCCCCGTTTCTTTAAACATTCTATCTAGTTCGGCTTGCATGCGTTCCCATATAGCATATCCATAAGGTTTAATAACCATGCAGCCACGAACTCCAGAATTTTCTGCAAGATCTGCTTTGATTACCAGTTCGTTATACCATTTTGAATAATCTTCCTCTCTAGTAGTTAAATTCTTTGCCATAGTTGGGGTTTTGGCACAAAAGTTGTGCCTATGTTAAATAATTAGGTATTGTCAGCAAAACTACTTATTTTTATAATGTCCAACAATTAAATTACCATAGATATGTTCACTCAAAATTTTAATATAAAACGTTTTACTCCTTTAGCAATACTAGGAGTTTTAACCCTTTTGCTAAGTTCCTGCGGAACGTATAATCAGGGATATAATCAAAATGATGGTATATATAGTTCTAATACTTCAGAAGAAGGAAATGCTAATGAAGCTCCATCTGATAAGTCTAGTTATTACCAACAATATTTTGAATCTAAGGCAAATGCATATTCAAATCTTCCAGATGAAGGTGCCATTTTTACAGATATCGATGCCTATTCTACCACAGAAAGTTTAGATGAAGATGGAAATATAATTATTGAAGAAAATTATACTGAAGACGGTTATGGCGCTTGGGGTAGCAACCCTGAGGGCGTTACAATAAATATCTATAATACAGGTGGTTATGGCTATGGTTTTTACAACCGTCCGTTATGGCACACAAACTATTGGGGCGGATGGGGCTTCAATAACTATTACACACCTTACTGGGGTATGAATTATGGTTGGAATTACCCATATTATGGATATGGTTACGGATATGGCTATGGAAACCCATATTATTACGGTAATGGCTATTACAATCCATACTACGGTAATAATTATTACAATGGTGTAGCATATAATCGTGGAAGACGAAACACAGATTATAATAGAACGCAAGCAAGAGGCAGATCAAACAATGCTTCTACTCGCAGCTCATCTTACAGTCGCTCTGAAACAACACGACGCGTAAACAGAACTAATGTACGTGCTAACACCAATACTCGTAATACCCAAAGTAATACTGTGCGAAATAATACAGTTAGAACTAATAGATCTGGAACAAATCGTGTAATTAGAAACACACGCTCTAATTCCACACGTAACAATACTTCCACACAACCAACTAGAAGTAACAGCAACCAAACTATTCGCAATACACGTAGCTCAAACAACAGCAGTTATTCAACTCCCACTAGAAGTAGCAATTCCAGCTCCATAAGAAGTTCGGGGAGTAGCACACGCTCTAGCAGCGGAAGTACTAGAAGCAGTAGCGGTGGAAGAGGTGGTCGCGGCTAAAATTAATTAAAAATCTACATTTTATAATTTCAAAATATGAAATGCCTATTAACCATTTCAAACTATCCTGAAATGATTAAAGGGCATTCCTTTTTATATTTCTCAACAATTTTATTCAAATGAAAAAAATAACATTTCTTATACTAATTACCTTAACGACAACGATAACACAAGCTCAAAATATAACAGACGGTCTGCGTTATAGCACAAACCAAAATATAGGCACCGCACGGTTTACAGCACTTAGCGGAGCAATGGGCGCTTTGGGCGGCGATTTTTCTGCCATCAACATAAATCCAGCTGGTGGTGCTGTTTTTTTGGATTCTAACTTGTCTTTTTCTGGCTCTATTTTCGATTTGAGCAATAAGGCTAACTATTTCAATAACAGCGAAAAAAGCATTGCTAATGATTTTTCAATAAATCAGTTGGGTGGAGTTTTTGTAATAAACAATGCCAATGAAGATTCTGCTTTCAAAAGAATTACAATCGGATTGGGGTATAATGTTGACAAGAATTTTGAAAATCAACTATACATTGCCGGTAACGGAAACACTTCAATAAGTAATTTCTTTTTGGAACAAGCACAAGGAATTCCACTAAATCTTTTAGATTTACGTGCGGGTGAATCAATTTCAGATTTATATCAATTTTTAGGCGAAACTGAAGGCGTTGCCGCACAGAATGCTTTTTTGGGGTATCAGGCTTTTCTTTTTGATGCAGTTGATCCTAGCAATCCTTCTAATACTTCCTATATTTCAAATATTTCAGGCGGAAACTTTAACCAAGAATACGAGTATCTTTCACAGGGCTACAACAGTAAATTTTCAATAAATCTGGCTGCTCAGATTACTAACGATCTTTACTTCGGAATAAATATAAATACCCACACCCTTAATTATGACCAAAGCACTTTTCTTTTAGAAACCAACAGCAATCCAGGTTCTACGGTAAACAGGGTTGGTTTTGAAAATAATCTTTCTGTAAATGGAGCTGGTATTTCTGCACAAATTGGAGGTATTGCTAAAATTGGAGAGCATTTTCGTTTAGGTTTGAGCCTAGACACACCAACTTGGTTTCAAATTTCTGAAGAAACCACTCAGTATCTTGAAAGCCGCCGTTTATTTGAAGGGCAAACAATAAATGAAATTATAGATCCGCGTATCATTAATGTGTACGAAGATTACACCTTAATAACTCCAGCCAAAGTTACAGCGAGTGCTGCCTATATTTTTGGCCAAAAAGGATTGATAAGTTTCGATTATTCTTATAAAGATTATTCTTCTATTGAATTCAATACTATAGATAATTACAACAGTTCTTATTTCAACGATTTAAACAACACGTTGGAAAACACATTGAAAGGTGTTTCAACATTTAAGGTAGGTGCCGAATATCGCTTGAACCAACTGAGTCTTCGAGGTGGTTTTCACTATGAAAACAGCCCTTATAAAAATGATAAAACCGCTGGAGATGTTACAGGGTTTTCAGCAGGAGCGGGTTATAATTTCGGAAAATTTACTTTCGATCTGGCTTATTCAAGAGCAGAACAGCAACGAAATCAACAATTATATACGGTTGGCTTAACAGATGCTGCTAACATTAATTCCATAAATAGTAACGTTGTAGCTACTTTAGGTTTTAAATTCTAAATCTCATAAACATTTTTTTAGTTGAATTTAGAAGTCAAAATAAAAACTTCCTCTTTTCAATACCAAAATGCTATTGCTTATCTTTGCAGACTTATAAAAATACGATTTTTTAGATGGATTTAGAAAAACAACTTAAAGAAATAGAAGCAATGGGCGATGACCACATTGGTAGTTCTACGGAAACACCAATGCGATCCGATGCTTTTGAGTTGAGCGATATTGAAAAAATTGCGAGCATAAAAAAAGATGTTCAAAGCATTTTGCAAACTTTAGGTCTCGACTTAACTGATGATAGCCTAAAAGGAACTCCAAACCGAGTTGCAAAAATGTTTGTGCAAGAAATTTTTGGCGGGCTTCACCCAGACAGAAAGCCAAAAGCTTCCACTTTTGACAATAAATACAAATACCAAGAAATGCTGGTAGAAAAGAATATTACCCTCTACTCTACTTGCGAACACCATTTACTTCCTATTGTTGGCAAGGCACATATTGCCTACATTAGTAATGGTTCGGTAGTTGGTCTTTCAAAAATGAACCGAATTGTTGATTATTACGCAAAGCGTCCTCAAGTTCAGGAACGCTTAACGATTCAAATTGTAAAAGAATTACAGCAGGTTTTAAATACTGACGATGTAGCTTGTATCATTGACGCAAAACACTTATGCGTAAATTCTCGAGGCATTCGCGATATTGATAGTAGCACAGTTACAAGCGAATTTGGAGGAGCATTTAAGAATACTGACACACGTAGAGAATTTTTGGATTATATAAAATTTGACACGGAGTTTTAAAAGGAAATTCCAAATAAATCTCAAATAACAAAATCCAAATTCTAATATGTTTTAAGTTTGAAAACCTGAAACCTGAAATTTTGAAACAGCACGAACTACATATTTACAACTCAATTTCCAAAACCAAAGAAAAATTCACCCCAATCCACGAAGGTGTAATAGGCATGTACGTTTGTGGACCAACCGTTTATAGCAATGTACATTTGGGGAATTGTCGAACCTTTCTTTCTTTCGATTTGGTCTTTAGGTATTTGAAGCATTTAGGCTACAAAGTGCGCTATGTGCGTAATATTACCGATGCAGGGCATTTGGAAAACGATGGCGAGAGTGGTGACGATCCAATTCTTAAAAGAGCAAAACTTGAGCAATTGGAACCTATGGAAGTGGTTCAAAAATATACAGTAGATTTTCATACAACAATGGCAAAATTTAATGCGTTGCCACCAAGTATTGAGCCTACCGCAACAGGGCATATCTACGAGCAAATCCATATAGTTGAAAAGATAATTGAAGAAGGTTTTGCGTACGAAAAAAATGGCTCTGTCTATTTCGATGTTGTAAAATTCAATGAAAGCAACGATTACGGAAAACTTAGCGGTAGAAAGCTAGAAGACATGATTGCCAACACCCGCGAACTTTCTGCACAAAGCGATAAAAAAAATCCGCAGGATTTCGCACTTTGGAAAAAAGCCGAACCGCAGCACATTATGCGCTGGCCATCGCCTTGGGGCGAGGGTTTTCCTGGCTGGCATTTGGAATGTACCGCAATGAGCACCAAGTATTTGGGCAATAATTTTGATATACATGGTGGCGGAATGGATTTAAAATTTCCACACCATGAATGTGAGATTGCTCAGGCCGAAGCTTGCAATCATACTTCACCAGTAAATTATTGGATGCATACAAATATGCTCACCCTAAATGGTAAAAAAATGTCTAAATCTACTGGAAACTATATACTTCCAAATGAGATATTTACAGGCGAGAACAATATTTTAAGCAAAGCCTTCTCTCCTGCCGTTACTAAGTTTTTTATGTTTCAGGCACATTACAGCAGTATTTTAGATTTCAGTAGTGAAGCTTTAGAAGCATCAGAAAAAGGATTTAATAGATTAATGGATGCTTATAGAATTTTGGGAGGACTGAAAACTTCAGAAAAAAGTAGCATTGATATTGAAAGCTGGCGAAAAGCTTGCTACGATGCAATGAATGACGATTTTAATAGCCCAATTTTAATAGCACATCTTTTTGAAGCTGTGAAATTTGTAAATTCAGTAAAAGAAGAAAAAGAAACTATTACATCAACAGATTTGGAGCTTTTCAAAAAAACGATGGATGATTTCCTTTTTGATGTTTTAGGGCTGGAAGATAGCGTTTCTGAAAATTTACAAGATAGCGAAAAGCTTGCTGCTGCGGTAGAACTTCTTATTCAATTACGTAACCAAGCCCGTGCCAATAAAGATTTTGCAATGAGCGATAAAATTCGGGATGAACTTGCGACTAAAGGAATTCAGCTTAATGACGGGAAAGATGGCACTACTTTTTCGTTGAGTTAAGTCAGATTAAAAACTTAAGATTTCAAATATGGTTAGACTTATTTTCACATTATCAATTATTACTATTCTTATAGGTTGCGACTCGACTACTAAAAGACCGATCGATATTGAAAATCCAGCAGAAAACTCAAGTTCACCTATAGACATAATACCAAAGGTTACAGGAATTGGCGGTATTTTCTTTTATTCAAACAATCCACAGAAAACAAATGAATGGTACTCCAAAAATCTAGGAATTGAGATTAATGATTGGGGAGCTTCAAGTTTTGACTCCAGAAATTTAAATAGACCCGAGGAGATTAATACTCTTCAATGGAAAGCTTTTGAAAAAGGGGATGAATATTTCTCTCCCTCAAAAAAAGATTTTATGATTAATTATCAAGTTCAGAATATTGAAGGACTTGTAATAAAACTCCAAGAAAATGGAGTAACAATACTTGATAGTATTGAAGCATTCGATTATGGAAAGTTTATTCATATTTTAGACACTGAAGGCAACAAAATTGAATTATGGGAGTCTAACTAATCCGCTTAATATTTTGAATGATTACCTATGAAAAAAATACTCACATACCCTTTCATTCTGTTAATTAAAGGATATCAAGCTCTAATTTCACCTTTATTACCTTCCAGTTGTCGCTACACTCCTACTTGCTCACATTATGCTATTGAAGCTTTACAAACACACGGTTTGCTAAAAGGTGGTTGGCTTGCCGCGAAAAGAATAGGAAGTTGTAATCCCTGGGGCGGCTCAGGTTATGACCCAGTTCCACCAAAAAAGAAATAAATATATGTTCCGCTTTACTTTTTCGCTTTTATTACCTTTACACGTTGTTATAAAATCTTCAATATGCATTATTTAAGTTTTACCTGGAACCCTTCTGAAGGGATTGATCTTGGTTTTTTTATGATTCGTTTCTACAGCTTGATGTTTGTGGTAGCATTTTCATTAGGCTGGTTTCTAACCAAAAAAATATACGAACGCGAAGGATTGTCGCAAGAAAAACTAGACAGCCTTTTTATCTATATGGTTGCAGCTACCTTGATTGGCGCACGATTGGGTCATGTTATTTTTTACCAACCTGAGCTTTTTATGGAAGACCCACTTTCGGTTTTTCTACCAATACAAACTGTTCCTACTTTTAAATTTACAGGGTTTCAAGGCCTAGCAAGTCATGGCGCTGCAATCGCCATTCTTATCGCAATGTATTATTATACAAAAAACGTAATCAAAAAACCATTTTTATGGATTTTAGATCGCATTGTAATTGCAGTAGCTGCAGGAGCAATTTTTGTGAGAATTGGTAATTTTATGAATTCTGAAATTATCGGTAAACCATCGGGAGATTTTCCACTTGGGGTACGGTTCGTTCACGAAGGAATTAGACCTCAAGAAGCTGTAAATGCTACTGGAATTGAAACATCTAGTAAGGCCTATGACGCTATTGTTCACAACCCACAATTTTCAGAATTACTAAACTCCGTTCCTTTTCGTCACCCTGCACAACTTTATGAAGCTGCTGGCTATGTAATTGTGTTTTTGGTATGTTGGTATTTATATTGGAAAACCGAACGCAGAAAACAAATTGGTTATATTTTCGGAGTGTTTTTAATTCTTCTATGGATGGTTCGTTTTTTAGTTGAATTTGTAAAAGAAAGTCAAGGCGGGTTTGAATCTGCCTTAGGACTACTTTCTACTGGACAATGGCTTAGTATTCCTTTCATAATTGCTGGAATCTACATAATGTGGAAGGCTACAAAAAAACCTATTACAGTGTAAAAATTCGCCACTAATTCATGAATTAGTGGCTAAAAAAATTGATAATGAAAAAGTTATTTATTTCCGCAGCACTTGTTGCTTCACTCATTTCTTTTAATTGTTGTAAAGACACTCCTAAGACAGAAACTAAAAGCATAACAAAAGAAATTACTTTCACCAAAGAAGGCGAACTTAAACTTATAAAAGCTAAAAACGACTCTATACTTGCAACACTAGATATAGAAATAGCAGACGATGAATACTCAACCCAAACTGGTTTAATGTACCGCCATGCTATGCCCAAAAACCAAGGGATGCTTTTTATTTTTGAAGATGTAATGCCTCGCTCGTTCTACATGAAGAATACGGAGTTTTCAATAGACATTATTTACTTTAATGCTGAAAAAGAAATAGTAAGCATCCGGAAAAACGCAAAACCTTTTGACCAAACCTCGCTTCCATCTGAAGCACCTTCGCAATATGTACTAGAAGTAATCGCAGGGCTTTCAGATAAATTGGCGCTTGAGAAAGGTGATAAAATTGAGTTTACTAAAGAGTAACGAAATTCGCCCTTTCTAAACAATTTGAGAAGAAAATGATTAAAATAAAAAAGAGTCCTTTTCTAGTTGAAAAGGACTCTTTTAATATTCCGAAGAAATAGCTTACGCCTCTAAAAGAGGATCAACTTCTTCTTCTTCTTCTTCTTCTTTATCAATTAAATCTTCAACTTTTTTACGTTTTACTGTATCATACATAATTGGTGTTGCAATAAACAACGATGAATATGTACCTACAAGGATACCAACTATAATTGCAAATAACAATCCACGGATAGATTCCGCACCAAAGAAGAACATACTTAACAACACGATAAGTGTGGTAAATGAGGTGTTCAAAGTTCTTCCTAAAGTACTACTCAATGCCGCGTCAATTATTTGGTTCATTTTCCAGCCTGGATGTTCGCCGAAGTATTCACGAATACGGTCAAACACAATTACCGTATCATTCAGCGAGTACCCAATTACCGTCAGGATTGCCGCAATAAACGCTTGGTCAATCTCCATGCTGAAAGGCATAAACTTGTACGTAAGTGAGAAAACACCGAGTACAATAACCACATCGTGAAATACTGCTACAACGGCTCCCAAACTAAATTGCCATCTTCTAAAACGCAATAAAATATAAAGGAAAACTACAACTAACGACCCAAATACGGCCCAGAAAGAGTCTCTCTTAATATCGTCTGCAATGGTAGGACTAACTTTATAGTACTCCATTCTACCAATAGTTTTTCCGTCTTGATCGCCCACAAATTTATCGTAGGTCATATCTACTGGCATATCTATTTTAACGGTTTCAAAAAGCATATGCTCTATTTCTTCGTCAACTTCGGTTCCAGTTTCATCTACTTTATATTTAGTAGTAACTTTCAACTGGTTATCGCCACCGTAGGTTTTTGCCTCAGCACTTCCAAAGGTTTTTATAAGGTTCTTTTGAATTTCAAGGGAGTTTACATCTTTCGCAAAACGAACTGTATACGTTCTTCCTCCAACAAAATCTACACCTTGGTTAAGACCATTGAAAAACAATGAAGAAACACTTATTAAAAGCAAAATAGAGGAAATAATGTAAGCAGTTTTACGCTTCTTCAAAAACAAAACATGTACGTTAGTGAAAAGATTTTTCGTAATAGAAGTTGAACAAGGCAACGGCTTACCGTTCTTGGTATAACTATCAATAAACAATCTTGTAATGAAAATTGCAGTAAACAATGAAGTTGCAATACCTATTAATAAGGTAGTTGCAAAACCTTGAATTGGTCCAGTTCCGAAAACCAAAAGAATTAAACCAGTAAGACCAGTTGTAATGTTTGCATCTAAAATTGATGACAACGCATTGTTAAAACCATCCTTAATAGCATCTTTCTGCGCCTTCCCTTTGGCGAGTTCTTCTTTTATCCTTTCAAAAATAAGTACGTTCGCATCTACAGACATACCTACCGTTAATATAATACCCGCTATACCAGGCAACGTAAGTACCGCACCAAGACCAGCTAATATTCCGAAAATAAATAGAATGTTAACCAATAGCGCAACATTTGCAAACGCTCCCGCTTTTCCGTAGTAACCAATCATCCATAAAAGAACGATAAGAAGAGCAACCGCGAAAGACATTACTCCACTACTAATAGCTTCTTGACCCAATGTTGGACCAACAACTTCACCTTGAATAATCTCTGCAGAAGCAGGTAATTTACCAGCACGAAGAACGTTTGCTAAATCCTGACCTTGAGGTACAGTAAAGTTTCCTGAAATCTGGCTTCGACCACCAGCAATAGGACCAGAAGTTACACCTGGTGCAGAATATACAATATCATCAAGAACAATAGCAATCTGGCTTTGATCTTGGTATGCCTGCTCCGTCATTTGTTCCCAAACTTTAGCACCTTGTCCGTTCATTTGCATAGAAACAACTACACGGCTCATATTGTCAAACTCTTGTCTTGCATCTACAACAACACTTCCACCAAGTGGAGGCGTATTGTTTCTGTTTCCTTTTAACGCATATAATGCCGTTACTTCTTCACCGTTTAATTGTGGATTTGTCTCTGGTAAGCCCCAAACAAATTTTGCGAAACGTAATTCAGTAGGCAATAAAGATTTTACTTGCGGATTACGCAAATAACCGTTTATCGCTGAAGTATCTTTTAATCTGAAAGAAGCAATTACAGGACTTCCTTGGCTACCCAAAGAAACCATTTTTGATAAAATTGGATTCGCTTTTTCATTATCAACTAATGAATCTTTTACATCTTGACCTCCTAGAAGTTTACTTACATCGTCCTCTTCTATTAAAGTTGAATCAATTTCTACTACCGCAGTTTCATCAATTATAATTTCTTCTGTTGAAGAATCAGCCATTGCAATTTCGCCCGATTTAGTATCTGCAGCTTGTAGGAAGCCTGCCATTTCTTCAAATTTATAAACATCCCAGAATTCTAGTTGAGCAGTACTTTGAAGTAATTTTGTAACCCTGCCTACATCCTTAGCTCCTGGAAGTTCTACAAGAATTCTTGCAGTTTTCCCAATACGCTGAATGTTCGGTTGGGTAACTCCAAATTTATCGATACGCTTTCTCAATACCTCAAAAGCTGAAGTAATAGACTCGTCAATTTTCTTTTCGATAACCGGCTTAACTTGTGCGTTGGTCATTCCAATATTAATTACATCTTCAAGATTTTTGTTGAAGAAAATATCAGGAGAAGCAAGATTGTTTTCTCCTGACAACACATCAAAAGCTGAAAAGAAAGACTCTAAGTAAGTATCCTGAGTAGATTTCTGAAGTTCGGAAGCATTTTCTAATGCTTGGTTAAATGCTGGATCTTTGCTGTTATTAGCAAGACCTCTCAAGATATCTTTAACAGAAACCTCAAGCATTACGTTAATACCACCTTTAAGGTCAAGACCTTTATTTAATTCCTTTTCTTTGGCTGTATTGTAGTCAATTCCAAAAAATACTGGATTGGCTCCTATAGAATCAAGGTAGCGTGCTTCAGCGTTATCACGCTCGTGTGGTTGATCTTCAGTAAATTTACTGTTTGCAAATTCCTTTGCGCCGTCTTCTACTGTACTCGCTATAAACGTAAAAGAAAGCTGATAAATACTTACCAATCCAAAGAGGATGGCAAATACGGTAATTAATCCTTTGTTTTGCATGTTATGTTTTTTTGGTCAGATTTTTAAAACGCGCAAATATAGTCTTTGCAGTTATATCTGACAATTATGATTGTTATTTAAAATAAATTTTTGAAGGCTTCGGAATACAAAAAAACCGAGGCCAATTATTAAAAGTGAAATTAAGTAATGTTTTCACCTATATATGAAGAAATTTTAAGCCAAAGGCCCAGCCCGAACTTCGGGTATTTTATGTGAAGTAGTATCTATTAAAAGTGAAACATTACAATAGTTTTTATACGCAACACTTTTAAAATTTTGTCTTAAGCTGAAATTATTTTCAGTTGTGCCAAGTGCTGAAATTTGATTTACATATTGATCTTTAGCAAATTTTAAAGCCACAGGCAACCCCTTTAAACCAAGGTCAAAACCATACTCTTTTTGAAGTTTTATTACATCAAGCTTATAAGTATTTGAAGTATTGCCGAAAGGAATTTTAGAAGAACCTTCATTTCCTATGAAATCTGTATCGTTAAATTGAAGTTTATCTTCCTTATAAAAAAGGTTCTTTATAACCGTAACATCTATAGTGCTATAGTACGTTACTTTTAGCTTGCCGTCAAGCATTTCCGACACTTGAACATCTTCAACACCAATAGATTTTAACTGATTTGTTATTTCAGAAATAGCTTCGTTAGCTTCATCAGAACTTATAGAACCTGCATTAAACTGAACAACAATCTCTTGATTTGGCACAGCAGATTGCTCTGCTCGTATGCCAAAAAAAGCAAGTATCGCTACAAATACAGGAATATACCATCTAAAGTTCACGCGCCAAATATAAAAAAAATAAAGACTGTATCGCTACAGTCTTTAAAACAATATAAAACAATGAATTAAAACTAGAACTCTATTTCAAAATAAAGTGTACTTGCTGGATTGGCTTCAGTAACGTCTTCTCCTTTTAAAATTTCGTCATTTGCATTCATCAACTTCAAATTAATCTTCCAATAGCCCGTCATCGTTAAAGACAATTTACCATCGTACATTTTGGTGGCTGCATTATACGTTAAATCTTGATTGTTTGGCGAGCTATGGTTACCCATTCCTGGCATTCTAGGATCTACAGTTATTTTGTAATTTTCAACTAAAGGAAAACTCATCATACTTTCCATTTTGTAAAGTACTGCCTGCATATCGTTAATTGCAACTTCTGGCACTTTTGGATTTACATAAGCCAAAACATAACGTGTGTCATCGCTGCCCATAAAAACTTGAACTTTTTTCAATCCATCTGCTGGTTCTGAAACGGAAACCCTTAAAGCTTCTTCCATAGCTTCACCATTTAACGTATAGTTGAACATTACTTCCCAATACTCGGTATCATTACTCGCCATTTGGAAAACGATATGTCCTTTATATACCGTGCTTTCTTCCGTATTACTCAACATACTATGGGGTGCTGAATGGCTCATATTTGTCATATGCATCATTGGCATCCAAGTTGGCGCAGCGTTGGTTACGTACTTATCACTTGCCATGTCTTTTATTCTTATTGAAACTTCGTTGTAACCTACTTCCAAAGCTATTTTTTCTGAATAAACTTGAACGGTATGGTTTGCTGCTGTAATTTCATAAATCATAGTTAAACCTTCTACAGGATTAATTACTACTGGAATGTTATCATCATCATCTGAACAGCTTACGAATGAAACTGATAGAATAAAAATTGCGAATATATATTTTAGTGTTTTCATAATTTATTTAATTTTTATTAAAAATTGTTTGTTTGAACTTTAGTGTATATTATTATTTTAAAAATTAATTTATTGAATAAGAAATAGTTGCGTAAATATTTCTCCCCATACGCGGAATATTATTCCAATCGGTATACGTAGAATAGCTTGTGTCTAAAATGTTCTGAATCCCTGCTTTTACAAAAAGATCATTATCATTTATGAAGAAACGCTTCCCAAAGCTTGCAGATAGTGTTGCATAAGCAGCACTTTTGGCTTCACCATACGTAGGATTGTAATTAATCTGTTCTCCAGCACCTTCTACAGAAAGCGATGCAGAATATTGGTTTTTATAAAAATCGAGCGAACTTTTGTATGAAACTGGGCTGATTAACGGCAAGTTTTCGCCATCATTATCAACTCCACGATGGTAGGAAACATTTCCAGTTAATTTGAAAGCATTCGAAATAGAATACCGTCCCGAAAGCGAAGCATTAAAAAGCTGTGCATACTCTAGATTCGTGTAAATTTTAACCCCTTCAGCACCAATTGTCATCGTACTCAGCTTAGTATCTACCACTCCAATTATATAATTGAAAACGTGGAAATAATTTGCAGCGGCTGTAATTTCAAAAATCGGTTTTTTGTAGGTTATTGAAAGGTTCGCTTCTGCAGAACTTTCAGTATTCAAATCTGGATCACCAATATAATCGTGGGCATCAAAACTGTTGAACAAATAAAACCCATAACCTTCCGAAACAGAAGGAGCGCGCTCACCATAAGAAAGACCACCATTTAAATGAAAATCTTTAAGCATTTTATGGTATTGTGCCGAAAAACTTTTCAAAAAACGAGTATTTGTCTTATCCATCTCTGGATAGAAAATTTTTAAGCTATTAAGTCCAAAATCATCCACAACCGAGTTAGAGTGATATGACAATCGCGTTGAAAGTTTAACCGAAGCATCTTTTAAGGGAATATGATCTTCGGCATAAAAACCAACATCTTTGGTCAGCACATCGGGCCACGTTAGCATAAACATTAACGCTTCATTGCTGTCTGCTGGGTACATCGTCATTTCTGCATAACTCTTGTTGTAATAACCATCTAATTTGAAAAAGAAATGATGCTTTTCTTTGTTGAAATTTGCTTGCGTATAAAAACCGGCAGTTTCACTACAACCTGGCATATCCATATGTATTGGCACATCGGGACGCTTGGTATCGTCCATTGTGTGTTTAATAGTATTGTAATACAATTTAGATTCCCAATTACTGAAATTGCCAAACAACGTATCCTGATTAAAACTCACCGAACCAATCACGGCTCGAGCCAACGAAACATCCATCGTTAATGCAGGATAACCCACATCGGTCGCTTCGTCGAATATTAAGGTAGCCGAAATGGATTTGTCATCTGCCAGCTTATAACCCGAATTAACAGAAAAGTTATATTTTTCAAACTGTGAAAAAAGCACCTCTTTATCGCCACCAGCTTTGTAATTATCTGCTTTACGATAGATTGCATCGGTATTCAAATAAAATTTTTCATTGGAATAATTCAACTCGCCGCCAAAAACACGCATTTTGTTGTTACTTTCAAAAGCGCTTTCCAAAGAACCGTTCCAACCCGTGGGTTTAAAATTACTTTTGTCCAATTTCAAGTTAATACCGCCACCAATGGTGTTCCCAAAAGTCGCACCCTGCTGGCCAGAACCAATCTGTGCTTCAGATAAATTAGAAACATCAACATACGAGGTTATGGGATCCATTTTATCAGTACACGCACCAAAAATCTGCATGCCGTCTATAGTAACCGCAAGACGTTCCGAAGCCATATCGTTCATCGTTGGCTCCCAAGCGTAGGCACCGCGTTTTACCATATTAATGCTGCGCGAAGATTCCAAAAACTCGTCCAGAGTTGATAAGGATTTGCGTTGTTTTTGATGGTCTAATTGTTTGCCTGCTGAAATTACAACCACTTCATTAAGATGGATTAATTTCAGGCTATCTGCTGGGGTTTCCTGCGCATGCAATTGCGCTGTTAAAGTACCGCAAAGCATTACACACCAAAGGCAACCCATAAGTATTCCCTTTGCAGGAAATACATTTATAGATGATTTCATTTTACTTTTGTTTTTATAATTTAAAAAGAATGGCTCCCTGAAATATTCCGTAGAAATTTCAAAAAGAACCGTCGTTATAAATTATCCCAACTTTGGCGGCTGAAGAATTTTTGAAATGAAAAGAGAAGAATTCAAATTAGGCATATAGCCAATTTCAACAGAAGAAATTTCAGTTTCTGAAACAAATGAATATTCTGTGATGTTTTCTGAAATGATAATCTGCGGAATTTCAGTTTTTGAAGTTTTACTATTCAACGGATTATTATCGGTTCCAGCTTCTTTTACAAGCTCCTTGATTAAATGACACTTACCATTACATTTCATTTCTGGTTTGTCTTTGTTTTCGCAAAGCACGTTTACGATGTAATCATAATTCACAACATAATCTACAACTGGCCACATAGGTTTTGTGAGCATTATTAAAGAAGCGATTATGAGAATTACATTTTTCACAAAGCAAAAGTACAATTCATATACTATTATAAAAATGATTTTTGTCACATTTTAAAAATCATTAAAAACAAGTTTATTCTTGCATCTAAAACCAATGAATACCAAGCATCAACAAAAATATTTATTTTCAAAATTTGTTGACTTTTTTATATTGATAAATATATATTTTATTGATTTTTAGACTATTAACAATATATTATTGACAACTTTATTTTTTTATTTTGAAAACAGAAATACAAATTCATTATATTTGCCTACTTTAAATTTCGAATTCAAAACCAATAAAACCATTTCAAAAAATGCAAATTAAAAACGCCATCCCTTCCTCACAAACATACACTCAGGATGAAGCTTTTGAAGCTTCTGTTGAATATTTTAAAGGTGATGACCTTGCCGCTCGTGTTTGGGTGAATAAATATGCACTTAAAGATTCCGTAGGCAATATCTACGAAAAAACACCTGACGATATGCACCACCGCATCGCAAAAGAAATTGCACGTGTTGAGCAACGTTACGCAAACCCAATGACTGAAGCGGAAGTGTATGATGCAATAAAAGACTTTAAATACATTGTGCCTCAAGGAAGCCCAATGGCGGGTATCGGCAATCCGTACCAAATCGCATCACTTTCTAACTGTTTTGTAATTGGTAACGATGGTAATTCAGATTCCTACGGTGGAATTATGAAAATAGACCAAGAGCAAGTACAACTTATGAAACGTCGTGGCGGAGTAGGTCACGATCTTTCACACATACGCCCAAAAGGTTCACCTGTAAAAAATTCGGCGTTGACCTCAACAGGCATTGTTCCTTTTATGGAACGTTACTCAAACTCTACTCGCGAAGTGGCGCAGGACGGTCGTCGTGGAGCTTTAATGCTTTCAGTATCTATAAACCACCTAGATTCTGAAGATTTTATTGACGCAAAAATGGAACAAGGTAAAGTTACTGGCGCCAACGTTTCGGTACGTATGGACGATACCTTCATGCAAGCCGTAAAGGATGGCACAAGCTACACCCAGAAATACCCTATTTTCAGTGAAACACCAAAAAATACCAAAGAAATTGAAGCTGGAAAACTTTGGAAAAAAATAGTTCACAACGCATGGAAATCTGCCGAGCCAGGCATCCTTTTTTGGGATACTATTATAAACGAATCTGTGCCAGATTGTTATGCAGATTTGGGCTACAAAACCGTTTCTACCAATCCGTGTGGTGAAATTCCGTTGTGTCCTTACGACTCTTGTCGTTTATTGGCAATCAATTTATTTTCTTATGTTGAAAATCCGTTTACCGATAAGGCTGAATTCAACTTTGAGCTTTTCAAAAAACACATCACTATCGCCCAACGTATTATGGACGACATCATCGACCTGGAGCTTGAAAAAATAGATGGTATAATCGCAAAAATTGAAGCAGACCCACAAACTGATGAAGTAAAATCTGTAGAAAGAAACCTTTGGAAAAATATTCAAACTAAAGCTAACGAAGGCCGTAGAACTGGAATTGGCATCACCGCGGAAGGCGATATGCTTGCTGCATTAGGTATAAAATACGGTAGTCAAAAAGGTTCTGATTTTTCAGTTGAAGTTCATAAAGTTTTGGCTGTCGAAACATATCGCGCTTCCGTTTACGCTGCAAAAGATCGTGGCCCTTTCAAAATTTTTGATAGTGAAAGAGAGAAAAACAATCCGTTTATTCTTCGCCTTAAAGATGCAGATGAAAAGCTTTATTACGACATGTTAGAGTATGGACGAAGAAACATTGCACTATTGACTATTGCTCCAACCGGTACCACTAGTTTAATGACACAAACCAGTTCTGGAATTGAGCCAGTATTCATGCCTGTTTACAAACGAAGAAGAAAAGTAAACCCAAATGATAAAAATGTACGCGTAGATTTTGTAGATGAACTTGGCGATAGTTGGGAAGAATACGTGGTTTTTCATCACCGTTTTAAAGAATGGATGGAAATTAACGGTATAGATACCTCTAAAAATTACAGCCAAGAAGAGCTTAACAAAATTATAAAAAAATCGCCTTATTACAAAGCAACATCAAACGATGTTGATTGGTTGAGCAAAGTGCGTATGCAGGGTGCGGTACAGAAATGGGTAGATCATTCCATTTCTGTAACCATCAATTTACCGAATGATGCTACTGAAGAATTGGTAGGGAAATTATACCTAGAAGCATGGCAGGCAGGCTGTAAAGGAGTTACCGTTTACCGCGATGGATCTCGTTCGGGAGTTTTAATTTCAAATGAGGAAAAGAAAGAAGAAGTAAACGAAACATTAACTGCTTTCCCAACCAAGCGTCCCGAAGTTTTGGATGCAGATGTAGTTCGTTTTCAAAATAGCAAAGACAAATGGATTGCTTTCATCGGCTTAATTGACGGAAAGCCGTATGAAATTTTTACTGGTTTTGCAGATGATGAAGATGGAATTTTGATTCCGCGTTGGGTAAATGATGGGGTTATCATTAAAAACCGAAATGACGACGGCACATCGCGTTACGATTTTCAATACAAAAATAAAAGAGGTTACAAAACCACTATTGAAGGGCTTTCGCATAAATTTAATCCAGAGTTTTGGAACTATGCAAAACTTATTTCTAGCACCCTTCGTCACGGTATGCCTATTGAAAAAGCCGTGGAATTAATTAACAGTTTACAACTTGATAGCGAGAGCATCAACACTTGGAAAAACGGTGTTGCACGTGCCTTAAAACGCTACGTTGCAGACGGAACAAAAGCTAGAAAACAGAAATGTGAAAACTGCAATAGCACATCGCTTATTTACCAAGAAGGATGTTTGACTTGTAAGGATTGTGGCTCTTCGAAGTGTGGATAGTTCTCGACTGCACTCGAACCGACAATATTGAATAAATTTCTATATAACCTCACAGATTTTTAAAACTGTGAGGTTATATTAATAAATTGTGCAGATGAAAAAACAGATATTCATACTTGCTCTTTGGATGTTTTTTGGATTTGTATTGATAAGAGCCATCGATTCAATACTCAGTTTTATTGTTAGTTTAAATTTCTATCTCGGAATTTAGTTTGAATTCCCTATAGGTTTTATAAATTATTCAATACCAATTTTGAGCATTATTATTTATGCTCTAACCACCGTTTTAACATTAAAATATCTTAATTGACTTAGGCACTTAGCTACTAATGTTTTTAATCAGGCAAGGTTTGCTTATAACCATCCTGTTCATTAGGTTATCAAATATGTGTTGTTTCATAAAATTCCTGTTAAATCTGTAGCAATATTCAT
>Ga0256845_1000939_pt1 | contig 24926 bp, 24 predicted proteins | sample RiftiametaG_FD_189101 | JGI IMG/M metagenome (GOLD analysis project Ga0256845, IMG submission 189101) | Tube worm associated microbial communities from hydrothermal vent at the East Pacific Rise, Pacific Ocean - Riftia | ecosystem: Host-associated > Annelida > Integument > Unclassified ... | reverse complement strand
TGTTAATCGAGAAACTGTATGCCCATTTGAGCGCTGATAAGAATCCATCGCACAAAGATAAAGTTTTTAGAAGCTAAAGCGAAATGCACTAAAGTGCATAGTTTCAACTATATTTGTGACAATGAAGAAACAATCAAGAAATATATTAGTAATCAAGGAGATGATTCAAAAAACTACAAGAGTTATCATAAGGGGCAACTAAGTTTGTTCAGCTAAGTGGATACCTCGAAGCTCTGCTTCGGGGTCATTCATTTTATCCCCAATAAAGAAAAATACATTGATTTATTCCAATATTTTGAAATGTCAATAATAATTCCTAAACTTGTGTTAATCAGTTATATATATATAATAATTATTTATAAAAATATAATTATTTAAAATATAATTAATTAAAATAGTAAAAGTCTCCTCGGAGCAAAACGCAAATCAAGAACGGTAATTAACACCAATGCTTTTATTAGCGTTGCAGGAAACTATTATCTATGATTAGCTTAACAAGAGGACTACGAAACATCAATAGTAAGAATGCTACTATTGTTTATGTTTATTTAACATTAAACAATCAACGAGTAATTATTAATTCTAAATTAAAAGCTGTTCCCTCTGAATGGGATTTTAGTAAAAACCAATTTAAAGTAAATAAGAGAACTCAACAAGGGTTAGAACAGAATCAAGTATTAAATTATATCTGTTCTCAAATAGATGAAATCAGTCGTAAATTTTACCTTTCAAATACCAAGATAACAGTAAAATCAGTTAAAGCAGAGTATAGTCGTATACAGAACAATAGTGGAAAAGATAGTATAGATTTCTTTGCCTTTTTTGAGAAGTATATTGATGAAAGCAAAGGGCTTAAGAAAAAAGGAACAATTGATGTTTATCAAACAACATTTAATCTTTTAAAACAGATGGAAAGAAATTTAAAAATGACTATAGAGTTTGAAAGTTTTGGTCCAGAGTTTAATAATGTTTTGATTAAGTATTTACAGGAAAAAAGGAATTTAGCGGTAAATACAATTGCTAAGTATCAGAAAGTAATCAAGACAATACTAAATGAAGCACTAGAAAGAAATTTGCATAACAATATGAAATTTAAGAGTTCTAAGTGCAAGTTGTTGTCAGAGAAAGTAGATAAGATATTTTTAACAAAAGAAGAGATATTTCAATTAGAAAAATTAGATTTAAGTGAAAATCTTAAATTAGATGTAGTGAGAGATTTGTTTTTGATTGGTTGTTACACTTCTTTACGATATTCTGATTATTCTACCATTTCTAAAGAGAATGTTGTTAAGAATAAGCAAGGACTATTTTTTAATATAATAACTAAGAAAACGAATCAAAGGGTAGTTATTCCAATTCATCCAGTAGTTAAAAAAATACTTAAAAAGTACAATTATAAACTGCCCAAAAGTCCTTGTAATCAGATTAGTAATGAGCGTTTGAAAAAGATTGGTTTATTGGCAGGTATAAATACTCCATTTGAATTAACAAAAACAATTGGAGGAGTTGTTGTGTCAAAAATATATCAGAAGTATGAACTTTTAACAACTCACGTAGCTAGAAGAAGTATGATAACAAATGCTTTTAGAGCAGGAATACCTGAGTTAGCAATACGGAAAATGAGTGGACATAAAAGTGCTGCTGTTTTTGAATCTTATGTTCGTGTAACAGAAGAAATGAATGCAGAAGATTTGGTTGAGCATAAATTTTTTAATAAATAAAACAGAGTAAAAAATGTAAAAGGCGAAAGCCGCAAAACGGAAACAAAAATCATAAATTAAAAGAAATGAAAAATGTAGTATTACTAGAAAAAGTATCAACTCAAGAATTAAATGAGTTAATTGAAAAAAAGATTAATTCATCGATGGATTGGTTGCTTATTGAACTTAAAAAAGATAGGTCTTTAATTAGTCGAAAAAGAGCTTGTAAAATGTTAAATGTGTCTATCCCTACTATCGCCAAGATGACGAAGGAAGGGCGAATAGAAGGCTATAGACTAAATGGAGAGGTAAAATATAAGCTTTGTGATTTGGAGGGTTATATAAAGAGTTGCTCGATGATTTTTGAAGAATTTAATAATGATGATTCATCTTTTTAAAGCTAATTAGTTGATTACTAAGCTCCTCCCAATTCTATTTGGGAGGAGCTTCTTTGTTTATACGTTTGCTAGGAATTAAAAATTATAACTATGGACACAACAATCGATATGCAAGAATTCAGAAATGCCACAAAAGAAAAAAGAGGTAAAGGACGACCAAAACTTACTGAAGAAGAAAAACTAAGAAGAATTAGAGCAAAAGCTGTTCGTTTATCACATATTAACGAAATTACTTCTCAAAGAGGTTTATTATTAATTCAAATCAAAGAAGACCGTAGGAGTTGTTATAAATGGGTAGGAGAGAATGATAATGTGAAAAAGAAGTTATCTAAGGTTGATGAATATGAACTAATAATATTTACGACCAAGTTAGGTAAGTTCACTTTAGACCAATGGTTGGAAGACTTTGAAAGAGTGTTAAAATTAATTTAAGTCCTCAAAAGGGAAGTCCATTAATTCAGAAGCAGTTACTCCAAGCCCTTTCGAAATATTGTGAAGGGTTGTAACTGTTATGTTTGTTCCTTTGCTTGTTAGTTTTACTAGATTAGCTTTCTCAATATCACTTTCTAAGGCTAGTTCTAAAAACGACAAACCTTTCTCTTTCCTTAGTTTGTTGATGTTCTCACCTAAAGCTTTTAGAAATTTCTGATTCCCAATCATACGTCCAAAATGAGATTTTTGGATAAGAATATCGGTAGCATATATGCCACCGATTAGATGATTTTTTCATATATTTGATACTCTAAATATTGTATCCATGAAAAAATTAATTGTTGTCATTAGTTTATTACTAATTATTACCGATATGTTTTCTCAGTCTAATTCTTCTGAAAAACATAATTTTTCTTCTTATTTAAAACAAATTCAAAAAGGAGAGAAACCAAAAACAGATGGAATAACTATTGATTATCAAGAAAAGAATGAATACAGAATTATTTCATATAGGGAAAATATCATTAAAAAATATAAATATGATGATGAGGTTTTAGATAAACTCGGCTTTGTTTTTATGGAAAAAAATATTTTTAGACATTGTGATTTTCATATTATTTTCACAAGACGAAAAAACAGAGATAACACAATTACAGTATGGGTTGAATGGTTTGGAAATGAAAATGATAGAGCAAGGAAACCTTATTTTATGTATTGTAAATAATGAGCTATCAATCAGAATTAATTCAACGATATAATGCTATTTCTGAGCGAAGTTTTAAATCAAAATTGGACATCTACCTATTTCGTGCAATCACAGAAAAAGGTTGCTTAAATGACGTTACTTTAAAAGATTTTACAAATTATAATGTAACACAAAAATGGCTAAAACTTTATGAAGAAGCTTGGCAAGTTAAAGAAGGGAGATTCCCTATAACATCTAAAGTTACACTAAAAGAGTTAGATACTATAATTGAAAGTTGGTTGAAGAAGGAAATTGATTTAGTTAATATTCTAAAGAATAATTATATCAAACATTTTCAGAAACATCAATTATCTATTGAAGAATTTAAAGTGTTATATCCAATTAATACTGATGATAGAAAGTGTTATTACTGTAAGACATCAGAGAATGAATTAAATCAATTACGAGATAAAAAGTTAATTAGGACAAAATCTTATAGGGGAGATAAGTTAGAAATTGACAGGAAAGAACCCAATGAAGAATATTACTATGACAATCTAGTACTATCTTGTTATTGGTGTAATAATGCTAAAACTGATGAATTTAGTGCCGGTGAATTTGAAATTATAGGAGAAAGTATAAAGTCTATTTGGAGTAGTAGAAATTCTAAAAACAACAACCATGAATAAAAAATTAGCAAAAGCAGAAAGAGAAATGTTTATTTCACTCTACGGAGAGGAAGAGGCTGCAAAAATAGATGCAATGCCTAAAGAGCAAAGAAATCAATCTAAGAACATGGAATATTCTCAAAGGCCACCAAGTTTGAGAGCTGAAATAGATAGAAGAAATAATAAAAAGAAATAATCTATTACAAACTCTAGTAACTACTCATTAAATAATAAGAACCATGAATGATAAATTAGCAGAAGCAGAAAAAAAGATGTTTATTGAATTATATGGAGAAGATGAAGCTGCAAGAGTAGAAGCTTTACCTCCAATTAAGAGAATGAAGGTAACTTCAGATGGACCTCCTAAAGATAATATTAGGTTTCAAATTGATAAAGAGAAAAACATTAATAAAAAGAAATAATCCATTATAAACCATATTAAGGTTTTTCTTTTTATAGACACTAATCTGTATTGCAGCAATATTGAATGTTGTTATATGGTACATACAGAAGTATATTGCGAACTTAAAGGTCTTCTTGGAAATCATAAAAGACCTTCTTAACTTGGAAGAAAAGAATATTTAAAAATGCTTAAAACGGACTACTCGAAAACTAAGGGAATTGTATTACCATTTCCTTATAATTTTTCAGATAAAGAATATCATCAACTATCTAATTTCTTTATAGAGCTTTATAAGTTGATACCAAAAGAGATAAAACTAAATGTTATTTGTAACTCAACTTCCGCAGTAGAAATGCTATTATCAAAAACCAAAGGTATTGATATAAATATCATTCAGATTGATGGGTTTGATGAGTTATGGTTGAGAGATATTTTAGGATTGAAATCTGATAAAGGTGTATTCTTACCTCAATATAAACCGGATTATTTTAAAAAAACATATTCTACTGATTATATAGAACAATTAAGAAATCAAGTTTATCAAATTCATAAATCACTTGGCAATAATGTTGTTGATTTAGAGATAGAATTGGATGGTGGAAATTTTGTTACGAATGGCGAGGTTGCAATAATTACAGATAAAGCTGTTAAAGCAAATAGCAAAGTTGATATGGTAGCGTATTTTCAAGAGCATTTAAATGTTTCTCCAATAATTATTGAGCAATCTGTAAGTGATATTTTAGGTCATTCAGATGGGACGTTATCTTTTTTAAATAAAAATACAATTGCATTAAGTATCTATCCTGAAAATCTACCTTCATTAAAAGAAGAGCGAAAAGCGCAACTTAATATAAAAAAGAAGTTTGAAGATAAAGGGTTTGGTGTAGTTGAAGTTTATGACCGTCCAGTTGATGAAGTTGTAGGTGTTCCTGATGATTTTTTGTTTGGAGCAAGAGGTATTTACGTAAATAATATTTTATTAAACAATACAGTCATTCTTCCTCAGTTTAATCTGCCTAAATATAAAGCAATAAAAGATTATAATGCTTTGAATAAATCAATTTTTGAAGGGTTAGGTTATAATACAAAAACTATTCAATCTGATTTACTAGGTAAGCAAGGTGGTGTTTTACATTGTGTTTCTTGGTGTTATTAGCACTAAATTCTACCAATATGTCTACCGATTATATATTATCATTTGTAGTTGTCGAGTAGCTCGGTAGTTACGACTTAACTATATGGTCTAAATCAGGCTATCTACTTTAAATCAAAGTGTGAATCAATATAATTCATGTAGCAATCTATCTACGTTAATATGAGGCGAGTCATTAAGAGATATTTTTTTAGTTTGTTATGGTTTACAATGAAAGCATTGACTTATATATGGTTTTTTCTTTAATTTAGAAGCTATGAAAAGACCTAGTGAATCAATAAAAGAAATGTTTTTAGATATCCTTGAAAAGGATAATGAGTCAAACCTAATGGTTTTTCAGAATTTGGATAAATTAATGACTTGGCTAGTGGGATTTGCTATAGCTGGATTTTCTTTATTACTTACAAAAGTCTCTGATGATATTGATTTTTTAACTAAGCGTTATATTTATATTGTTTTATTATTATTGGCAATATCTACTATTAGTGGTATCTTATTTAGGTTGGCTTTTTATTTATATCAATCAGAATATCGAAAAGTTGTTTTATTCCTTAACCTTAAGTTTAAGGAAAGAGAATTTATGAACGTTACAAATAATATTGAAAGTGTAAAAAGTGTAAGTGAGCTTAAAAAGATATTTGAAGAAGATTTTGGCGAAGATATAACACCTTATATCGAGATAGAAAACCTAACAAAATCTACCGAAGAGATAAAGCTTGAGAGGTTGAAAATATATTATAATGAAACAAAGAAATGGGCAAGTGATGATTATAATCATGCAATGGAATATGTTGTGGAATCATTTGCTGAAGGGCTTGGATTAAATGAGAGGCAGAAAAAGAATTTTAGAGAAGATAAATTTATTCCCAAAAAGTATAAGTTTTATATGAATCTATATATAATACTACTTGTTGTTGGAATTCTTTCTTTTATAAGTGCGTTATTACTTGTTTTGATTGCTTATTGAAACTTTAATTGATAATAGATTTACACAACTTTAATCAAGGTCAATAACTTACTCGTATTATTTAAATCAATATACGTTTCAAAATGAACTGTATACCAATCTATTTATTTTAATATGAGTAAAACCATAATGAGATTTTTTACAGACTATTATGATTTATAATGAAAAGTTAGAAAATTTTCAAATTAAATTTTGTTTTTACTCGTGTCCTTGTAATTAAGGAACTTACAAAAATCTAAAACTTCTTTCGCTCCATTAAATCTGTACACGAATATGTCTACAAAAAAACCGCAACCATTTGTAACTGTTTAGTTACTCGTGTGTTGCGGCTTTTCTTTGTGGGCCCACAGGGACTCGAACCCCGGACCACCTGATTATGAGTCAGGTGCTCTAACCAGCTGAGCTATAGGCCCATTCTAAAATGAATTAGAATTAGGTTGCAATTTTACGGATTAGTTACTGAATAACCAATATTTACCGTTACTATTTTTTAAATTTGCTGCATGAAAGATTTATCTGGTATAAAAAATATAATTTTTGACTTAGGAGGAGTTTTGTTAAACTTAGATTTTCAATTAACACAGCAAGCTTTTGTTAGTTTAGGAATTGTTGATTTTGAGAGCTATTATTCTAAGGCAAAACAAAATGGACTGTTCGATGCTTTTGAAACAGGTAAAATAACGGAGGCAGATTTTTGTGATGAAATCAGAAAATTATCAGGAATTAAATCTGGTAATGAAGAAATAATTATAGCTTGGAATGCTATGCTCTTAAATTTTCCTAAAGTGAGGAAAGAGCTGTTGCTGCGTTTAAAATATATATATAAAATCTCGTTGTTGAGCAATACTAACGAAACGCATGTAAGAGCTTTTAATCTGATTATCGAAAAAGATATCAATGAAAAGGAGCTGGCACCATTATTTCATACTCATTATTATTCTAATGAGATAGGATTAAGAAAACCCACTGCAGCTATTTTTAATTACGTGTTAAAGCAAAATAATTATATCGCTGAAGAAACCTTGTTTCTCGATGATTCTATACAGCATATCAAAGGTGCTCAAGAATGTGGGATAAGAACAATTCATATTCAAGATAAGCCCGTAGAAGAGCTATTTGCTAATTTCTTGGCATAATTCAATTAATACACCATTAGTGGTTTTGGGATGTAAAAAACAGACTAATTTATTGTCTGCTCCTTTTTTTGGCTGATCATTTAAAACAATAAACCCTTCAGAACGCATTCGCTCCATCTCAGCGTTTATATCATTAACTGCAAAAGCAATATGGTGAATCCCTTCGCCTTTTTTTTCTATAAACTTATGGATGGCACTATCAGTGTTGGTGGCTTCAAGTAGCTCTATTTTGCTTTCTCCAACCTTAAAAAAGGATGTAGCAACACCTTCACTTTCCACTTTCTCAGTTTTGTATGGTGTTTCTCCAAATAGGTTTGTGTAAACTTCATTTGCTGCAGCTAAATCTTTTACAGCAATACCAATATGTTCTATTTTGTCCATCATTTTTAAAAGTATCTTTTATAGTTTTGACATAAAAAAATCCCAATCTTTTAAAGATTGGGATTAGAAATATATCTTCAGAAATATTATTTTTTAATAAATGTTTCTGTTTTGTTATCATAGTTTAACCAATAGATTCCTTTTTTAAGGTTGGTTAAATCAATTTTTTCTCCGTATCCTTTCTTTACAATGTTAGCAAAGTTGTCAAATACTTCATATAATGTTTCTCCAGTAAAAATTACTTCATCTTTAGCTTTCTTAGGACTAAAAGTAATTTCTGGTACTGTAGAAATATATCTTGATGCTTGAGAATATCTTGGCTTACCAGAATAATCAATTTGTTTTACTCTAAATTTATTTTCACCTGAATGAGGTGTGATTTTAAAATCATAATCGTTTTCAGCAGTAGTTCCTGTTCCTTCAACTTCACCAACTTTAATCCATTTGTTCCATCTAAACTGTTCTACTACAAAAGCTAATTTTCCAGTTTCACCTTTAGTTATCCAGTTAAAATCTCCTTCTTTAGAAATTTTCATAGACACAATATCAAACGTACTCTTAGGTTTTAATACCTCAGGGTTTAATACTTTAGGTTTACAATCTTCTTTGTGTTTAATCTTAACGATTACAGGATCTCCAACTTTTAATTGAAAATTAGCAAAATCGATTTCAAAAGCGCTTAAATTTACTTCGTCAGTAGTAACCTCACCGTTAATGGTAACTTCGAATGTACAGAAACCAACGCCACTTCCAGCAAATGGGTTTTGAACATATAGGTTTTTTCCTTGGTAATGTCCTTCTAATACAATAACGCCAGTAGCGTTTGCACTAAAGGCAAATAAGGTAATAGCTAAGATGATAAATAATCGTTTCATTGTCAAAATTTATTTTAGCGACATAATTAAGTATGCAATATTAAAACCTTATATCTGATAATCAAAATATTTTTAAACTTTTATCGTAAAAAATACCTATTTAATCGATTTTGTTAAATAATTGATATGATAAAATCAACATGTATGGCTAATTCGATTTCTTAATTAAGATCAAATTGTGCTGTAAAAATATCTGCTTTAAATAAGTTAAAAAAACATTAATTTCGCTTCGATTAAAATTCAAAGAAAATACAAGATGAAAAGAACAGAAATTGTAGAATTAGTTAAAAGCACAAGTTTTGGAACTGAAGTGCTAGTAAAAGGTTGGGTAAGAACATTTAGAAGTAATCGTTTTATTGCAATAAATGATGGCTCTACTATTAATAATATACAAGCTGTTGTAGATTTTGAAAATGAAGATGAAAATGAATTAAAGCGAATTACTACTGGCGCTTCTATTCAGGTTGTTGGAGAGTTGATAGAATCACAAGGTCGTGGACAAACAGTTGAGTTGGTGGTTAAATCATTTAAAATCATAGGTGATGCCAATCCAGATGAGTTTCCTTTACAACCTAAAAAGCACTCTTTAGAATATTTAAGAGAGATTGGTCATTTAAGACCGCGAACAAATACGTTTGCAGCAGTATTGCGTATTCGCCATGCAATGACATTTGCCATACATCAATTTTTTAATGATAAAGGATTTTTTAATATTCATACACCATTAATTACTGCTACAGATGCAGAAGGTGCTGGAGAAGCTTTTCAGGTGACTACAATGGATTTAAAAAATGTACCTTTAAATGAAGCCGGAGAAGTAGATTACAAGCAAGACTTTTTTGGAAAAGAAACAAGTTTGGCGGTAACTGGTCAATTAGAAGGGGAACTAGCTGCTTTAGCATTAAGCAAAATTTATACTTTTGGACCTACCTTTAGAGCTGAAAACTCAAATACAACACGCCATTTATCTGAGTTTTGGATGATAGAGCCTGAAGTTGCTTTTAATGATAATAATGACAATATGGATTTAGCTGAAGATATGCTGAAATATTGTATTGATTATGCGTTAAAAAATTGTGAGGATGATTTGAAATTTTTAAACAATAGAATTTTAGATGAAGATAAAAGTAAGCCTCAAGCCGATCGTGCTGGAGATTTATTTGAAAAATTACGTTTTGTAAGTGAGAATGATTTTGAAAGAATTACATATACGGAAGCCATTCAGATTTTAAGAAACTCAAAACCCAACAAGAAAAAGAAATTTAACTTTTTAATTGATGAATGGGGAGCTGATTTACAATCGGAACACGAACGTTTTTTAGTGGAAAAACATTTTAAAAAACCAGTTATTATTTCTGATTACCCTGCAAACATTAAAGCTTTTTATATGAAGTTAAATGAAGATGGAAAAACAGTTAAAGCTATGGATATCTTGTTTCCTGGTATTGGCGAAATTGTTGGAGGTTCTGAACGTGAAGAAAGACATGATGTGTTATTAGAAAAAATTAAAGCTCAAAATATACCTATGGATAGTGTGTGGTGGTATTTAGAAACCCGTAAATTCGGAACTGTACCACATAGTGGGTTTGGTTTAGGTTTTGAACGTCTGTTATTGTTTGTAACAGGTATGGGAAACATTAGAGATGTAATACCTTTCCCTAGAACTCCTAAAAATGCTGAGTTTTAATGAAACTTTTATTTTGAGTATTTCACAAAGCGAAGTATTCAAAATAAGTTAGTTGAATTTACCCCGTTCAAAAATGGGGTCTTTTTTATCAGAATAATATTTCGATTAAACAATGATAAAAAAAGGAATTCCTTATAATGTTTGGAATTAATGTAGAGTGTGTCTAATTTTACACTTTGCAACGTTCTTTATAGTATGTAAAATAATTATCAGTGCCAATCGGCACTTATCAAGAAAGGTGGAGGGATTAGGCCCTTTGAAGCCTTGGCAACCAACTATAAGTTTCGATAATTATCGAAATTGGAAAATCGGTGCCAATTCCTATCAAAGCTTTTGCTTTGTAAAGATAAAGTAGAGAAATTGAATATATAAACCCTTCTACTTTTAAAGTAGAAGGGTTTTTTTGCAATGTTCTCTGAGCACGCCAAACGAAAGTTTGGGCTACGAAGAGGAATTGTATAACTGACATTTCGACTCCGCTCAATGAACAGTTAAATTGAACTATGGCAAATATTAAAGAAATATTAAACGAAAGAATTTTAGTGCTAGATGGTGCAATGGGTACTATGATTCAGCGCTATAAACTTTCTGAGGAAGATTTTAGAGGAGATGTGTTTTTAGATTCTGAAATTCCTTTACAAGGGAATAATGATTTACTTTCCATTACTCGACCAAAAATAATCAAAGCTATACATACAGAATATTTTGCTGCAGGAGCCGATATTGTTGAAACCAATACATTTAGTGGGACATCTATCGCTCAGGCAGATTATAAATTAGAAAAAGCGGTTTACGATATCAATTACCAATCGGCTAAAATTGCCAAAGAAGTTGCAGCAGAGTTTACAGCTAAAGAACCTCACAAACCACGTTTTGTAGCTGGTGCAATGGGTCCAACTAACAGGACAGCATCGATGTCTCCCGATGTAAATGACCCTGGATTTAGAGCCATTACTTTTGATCAATTGGTAGAGGCTTATAAAGAACAAGTTAAAGGGTTATTAGATGGTGGAGTTGATTTATTGTTGATTGAAACAATTTTTGATACTTTAAATGCTAAAGCTGCAATGTTTGCTGTCGATGCGTATTTTGAAGAACACAATGTTTCGGTTCCTATTATGATTTCAGGAACAATAACCGATGCAAGTGGTAGAACATTATCTGGACAAACAGTTGAAGCTTTTTTGATTTCTATTTCACATATGGATTTATTGAGTGTTGGATTTAATTGTGCTTTAGGAGCAAAACAATTACGTCCTCACATTCAAACAATTGCAGATAAAACTTCTTTCTACGTAAGTGCTTACCCAAATGCTGGTTTGCCTAACGAGTTTGGAGAATACGATGAAATTGCAAAAGAAACTGCTCATCAAGTAGAAAGTTTTATAAGTAATGGCTTAATTAATATTATTGGGGGATGTTGTGGAACTACTCCTGATCACATTAAAGCGATGGCAGAGGTTGCTGCAAAATATAGCCCAAGAATTCCTCAAGAAAAATCTAAGCTACCAACTTACTCGGGTTTAGAACCATTAGTGGTGAGGCCTGAAAGTAATTTTATTAATGTAGGTGAACGAACTAATATAACGGGTTCATTAAAATTCAAACGTCTTATAAAAGAAGAAAATTACGAAGAAGCATTGTCTGTGGCTTTAAGTCAAGTTGTTGGTGGAGCACAAATAATTGATGTGAACATGGATGAAGGGATGATTGATTCTGAAGAAGTGATGACTCGCTTCTTGAATTTAATTGCTTCAGAACCAGATATTGCCAAATTACCGATAATGATAGATTCTTCTAAATGGAGTGTTATTGAGGCAGGTTTAAAATGTGTGCAAGGAAAATCAATTGTTAATTCTATCTCTTTAAAAGAAGGAGAAGAAGCCTTTTTAGAAAGAGCTAAATTGGTAAAACGATATGGCGCAGCAACAATTGTAATGGCTTTTGATGAGCAAGGGCAAGCTGATACTTATGAACGAAGAATAGAGATTTGTGAAAGAGCCTATCGTTTGTTGGTTGATAAAATAGGGTTTAATCCGAGTGATATTATTTTTGACCCCAACATTTTAACTGTTGCTACAGGTTTAGAAGAACATAATAATTATGCAGTAGATTATATTAATGCTACCCGTTGGATTAAGGCAAATTTACCTGGAGCTTTAGTAAGTGGAGGGGTAAGTAATGTTTCTTTTTCTTTTAGAGGAAATAATGTGGTGCGCGAAGCCATTCACTCCGCTTTTTTATACCATGCTGTAAAAGCGGGTATGGATATGGGGATTGTAAACCCAGGTATGTTAGAGGTGTATGATGATATCCCAAAAGAATTACTAGAAAGAGTTGAAGATGTTTTATTAAACAGAAGAGATGATGCTACGGAGCGTTTAGTTGATTTTGCATCAACTGTTGGCGCTAAAAAAGAAGTAGCTAAGGCAACTCAAGAATGGAGAAAAGAAACTGTAGAAAGTAGATTGTCGCATGCTTTAGTAAAAGGTATTGTTGAGTTTATTGATGAGGATGTAGAAGAGTGTAGACAGAAACTTGATAGAGCAATAGAAGTTATTGAAGGTCCTTTAATGGATGGTATGAATGTGGTGGGAGATTTGTTTGGCGCAGGTAAAATGTTTTTACCTCAGGTAGTTAAAAGTGCTCGAGTAATGAAAAAAGCGGTGGCATTCCTTCTTCCATTTATCGAAGCAGAAAAAGGTGAAGGTAAGCAGTCTGCAGGAAAAATATTATTAGCAACAGTAAAAGGTGATGTGCATGATATTGGTAAAAATATTGTTGGTGTTGTTTTAGGATGTAATAATTATGAGATTATTGATTTAGGAGTGATGGTGCCTGCCGAAAAAATTATTGAAGTTGCTAAAGCAGAAAATGTAGATATTATTGGGTTGAGTGGATTAATTACACCTTCGTTGGATGAGATGGTATTTGTTGCCAAAGAATTAGAGCGAGAAGATTTACATATTCCTTTATTGATTGGAGGAGCAACAACTTCTAAAGTGCACACAGCAGTTAAAGTAGAGGGGCATTACAATTCTCCTACTGTTCATGTGTTAGATGCTTCACGAAGTGTACCTGTAGTAGGTAAATTGTTAGGAGAACATAAAGTTGGTTTTGTTCAAGAAATAAAAGCTGATTACCAAAAAATGCGTGATCAACATGCCAAGCGAACAGCAAAAAAAGAATATTTAAGCATTGTTGATGCTCGAAAAAATAAACTGAAAATTGATTTTAAGAAGATTCAGCCTGTTACTCCAAAACAATTGGGTGTACAAGCTTTTGAAGAGTATGATTTAAAAGAAATTTCAACGTTTATTGATTGGTCTCCATTTTTTAGAACATGGGAGCTGGCAGGTAAATATCCTGCAATATTAGAGGATGAGGTTGTTGGAGAGGAGTCTAAAAAACTATTTGCTGATGCGCAGCAAATGTTAAATCAAATTATTGATGAAAAATGGCTAACCGCTAAAGGTGTTATCGGTTTGTGGGAAGCAAATACTGTAAATGATGATGTTGTTGAGGTATATGATAAAGGTGAAAAAATAGGTGCGTTTCATCATTTACGACAACAAGCAAAAAAAGCGGCAGGCATTCCGAGTAAATCATTGGCAGATTTTGTGGCTCCTAAAGAATTAGGAGTTAAAGATTATGTGGGAGGTTTTGCAGTAACAACTGGTTTAGGAATTGACGCGCATATTGCTCGTTTTGAGGCAGATCATGATGATTACAATTCGATTTTATTAAAAGCCTTGGCCGATCGTTTGGCAGAAGCTTTCGCAGAATTGATGCACCATAAGGTTCGAACAGAATTGTGGGGTTATGTTAAAGAAGAAAGCTTAGATAACGAAGCGTTAATTAAAGAAAGCTATCAAGGTATTAGACCAGCACCGGGATATCCTGCTTGTCCAGATCATACCTTAAAAAGAGAGTTGTTTAGGCTGTTAGATGCTACAAAGAATACAGATATAGAATTAACTGATAGTTTGGCCATGTTTCCAACTGCAGCAGTAAGTGGATTTTATTTTGGGAATTCACAATCAAAATATTTTGGTTTAGGTAAAATTGCAAAAGATCAAATAGAGGGTTATGCTAAAGCTAAAAGTATAACTGTAGAAGAAGCAGAAAAATGGCTTGGACCTAATTTATCCTATTAATTCCCTCCTTGAGGAGGGCTAGGGAGGTGTCTGTGAATAGTCCTCACCTTACAGGAAAAAAACTTAACTTGGCATTAATGAAAAAGCTAATCATTATCTTATCTTTCTGTTCAGTAAGCTCGCTTATGTTAGCTCAATCGGTAGAGAAAACAATTGAAATTAAACCAATTTCTTTACATCTTTATGAGCAAAAAGTACCTTTTCAAAACAATACTATAATTTCACCTTGGAATGTAGCTGGGTATATGCCTATAATTAAAAATCATCCTTACGGAGATTATTCTTACAACTACCTTAATCCTCATAATTCTCAATACCCTGCAGAAAGTTTATTTGTTGGATTGGCAAATTACTTTTTAGACAATACGGTTAATAGAAAATAGTTTTAAGTAAGAAACTCACCATGAATTTATTTCGGGGTCTAAAAATCATAGAAATAGATTTATTTTTTATAGGCAGACTTGCCAGGTTTCTTTAGACTTGACAGGTCTTTTTTTTTGTAATGAATTATAGTTTTTCTCTCAAAAAAAAGCCTATATCAAATAAATGATATAGGCTTTTTAAAACTTGCTAACCTCATTATCGGTTAGTCTGAATATTTAGTAATTATTGAATAATCAGCTTTTGTACTTGAGAAACTCCATCAGCAGTAAACTCAACAAAATAAATTCCTTTAGATAACTTTCTGCTTTCGTCAATTTTTAAATTGTAAGAACCAGCAATAAATGATTGTCCTGAAATTACGTTAGTTACAATTTGACCAACAGCATTTCTTACGTTAATAGTAAGATTATCAACAGAATTAATTAAGCTGAAAGAAACTTGAGCGTTAGAACTTGTTGGGTTAGGGTATACATTAAAGTTTCCAATTTTACTAAAGTTATCAATTCCAACAGGTCCGTTAATGTTAATGTCATCTAGGAATATGTTGTTACCACCATCAGCTCTAAAAGCAAACATAAACCTAACATTTGATTCTGTTGCAACAGCAGAAATATCTACTGTTTTTGTAATCCATTGAGAGGAGTTGCTAGGCGTAAATTGGCTGCTTTGATCTGGGGTAGTTTTCATTGTTGTTGGGCTAAACAATGTTTGTAAAGTCCAAGAGTTACCACAATCTAAAGAGTAATAAACAAATAATCTATCATTACTAGATGAGTTTTTTCTTTTGTAAGCAACTTTAAATTCGAAAGTTGGATTGCTCATTACTGATAAATTGTAAGAAGGACTTATTAGTGAATCAGTTTCTCTGTAAACAGTTGTAAAATAATTCTTTAGTCTAACAGATCTTGATCCTGTTGCAGCAGCAGAGTTTGTATTTTGCCATACTTGACCACCATCACTTTCAATTCTCCAATCATTATTAAAAGTTGTTGTACTTTCAAATCCGTCTAATACTGGTCCAGAATAATCTGCTGTTAAAGAGCTTACAGTAATAATGTTGTTAATAGTTTTTGAATTTGATCCACCTGAATTGGAAGCAACTAAAGTTGTATTGAATGTTCCTGCAGTATTGTATGTAATTGTTGGGTTTGATGAATTAGATGTTGAAGGTGTTCCTCCAGTGAAAGACCAATTCCATGCAGTTGCTTCACTTCCCCAAGAATGATCAGAATACGAAACGCTTGCGCCTTCGCAAATGTGATGTTTATTTGAAGAGAAATCCATATTAGGAGTACAAACGGCATCATTGTAAGGGTCATTTGTTCCTGTAGCATTTAGGTTTGCTCCTGTCGATAAATATGCAACACCAGAAGTAACACTATTACTACTCAGTATAGTATTCATTCTGCTTACTTGGTTACCTGAAAACATATTTTGACATGAAGAGTAGCTCATGTAATTTTCTATCTGATCTACAACATTACCAGTATATGGTGACCCACCATTTGAACATGTGTTTTGGTTTGTATTACAAGCTCCAGTAAAAGCTTGTGATTGTGGGGGAGTATCAGAACAAGCATCTCCACCGAAACATCCACTTTGGAAAGTGTGATATAAATTAAAGCAGTGACCTACCTCGTGAGTTAAAGCCCTGTCGCCAGCTCCAAAGTTTTGATTGACAAGTACAACACCATATTTTCCATTGTTATTTTGACCAGGAAATTGAGCATAACCAGCAACGTAAGTTCCGTCAGCATTTTGTGATATTTCATCAATTACCCAAATATTAAAATACTTTAAGCTAGACCAATAACTTACCGCTTTTACAGCATCTCTAGGGTTGGGGTTGTAACTAAGTGGGCTTTCTACACGGACAATACCTTCAGTACAGTTTCCGTTAGGATCTTTGTGAGCTAATCTAAATTCAATATTTATAGAGCTTGCATAAGGCGCAAATAAAGCTCTTGTATTGGCTGCATCACTATTGGTTCTGTTAAAATCTTTATTTAACTGTGCTAGCTGAGCATCAACATCAGCTTTAGTAACACTTCCTTGTCCACCATCATGGGTAATGTTATGTACTACAACAGGTATTATGATGGTAACCAATTGTTTGTCAGATGGGGCATTTTTGATGTAATTAGCGGTAAAACGATCAACTTCCTCTCTAATGGTTCTTAAATTTGGATTTTTAGTTGCTTGCTCTTCGTAGTTTTGGTCTGTGTAACACCAATTACTAGAGTTTTGAGATTGGGCAAAAATGTTTGTCGACATTAATACAAGACCCGTAATAAGTAAAGATAGTTTAATTGTTTTCATATAGTTAAGTTGTTTGTACAATAAGTTTCAAGCAAACTAAATTACCAAATAATATTAAAGAATTAAGAATTATTGGATTAGCGGTAGTATTTAAGTGTTTAACGGATGTGTTTTTAAGTTTTTAGGATAAGTCTCTAACTGAGCAAAGTGTGCTAGTAGCTAATTTAGGGTTATTTATAAATTGTAAAACTTGTATTGCTGTATTCTTAGGGTTAGATAAATCACCTTCTTTTTTATAACTGATAAAGTTTTTAATGTTAGAGAAATTACTTTGGTCAGCAGAACGAATCGTTACTTGCATTTCTGTATCAATTATCCCCGGAGCTAAACTTAAAGCAGTACAATTGTTATTGTCAATTTTGTTTTCTTCATTTATTACTTGACTAAGCATGTCTAAAGCAGCTTTAGAAGAGCAGTATATATTCCAGCCATCAATTGGACTTCTTCCTGCACCAGAGCTAACGTTGAGTATAAGTTTCTCAATACTTTTGTCGGAATATAAATTCATAAAATTATTGGTGAAAATTGCAGGAGCTATTGTGTTGATATTATAACAATCAATTATTTTTTGGTTGTCAATATTTCCAACATATTTTATATCGCCAACAATTCCTGCATTATTAACTAATGTAATTCTTTCTGCATTTTTTAATTGGGGAAATTGATAAGCACTCACTTGATTTAAATTGCTGAAATCAATTGTTGTGTGAATGTAATTTTTATGCGCTATTGTGTTTGTTCTTGCAAATCCATAAACCATATTATTGGTGTCAGTTAATAATAATTCTGAAAGTGCTTTCCCAAGACCTTTACTAGATCCGGTAATAAAAAAATAGTTCATAATATTTTTGTTTAAGTTCTATATATAATAATGGGTACTTATTTTAATGCTTTTTCTAAATCAGCAATTAAATCCTCTACATCTTCAATCCCAACACTTAATCGGATTAAAGAATCAACAATCCCTGTCTTTTCTCTTTCTTCTTTTGGTATTGCAGCATGAGTCATCGTTGCTGGGTGTCCTATTAAAGATTCAACACCACCCAAAGATTCGGCTAAAGCAAATATTTCTACTTTTTTAAGTACGACTAAAGCCTCAGCTAATTTATTACCTTTTAAAGTAAAAGAAACCATTCCTCCAAAATCACGCATTTGCTCTTTGGCAATAGTATGATTGGGATGGTCTTCAAAACCTGGCCAGTAAACATTTTCAACTTTAGTATGCTTTTTTAAGAAATAAGCAACAGCTTTTCCATTTTCACAGTGTCGCTGAACTCTTAAGTGTAATGTTTTAATACCTCTTAAAACTAAAAAGCAATCTTGAGGAGCGGTAACAGCTCCACTGCTATTTTGAATTCTGTAAATTTCTTTAGCAATTTCATCATCATTACAAACCAAAGCTCCCATTACCACATCAGAATGACCTCCTAAATATTTAGTTACGGAATGCATCACCACATCAGCACCTAAATCTAAAGGGTTTTGTAAAAATGGCGTAGCAAAAGTATTATCTACTGCCAATAAACAATTGTTGGCTTTAGCTATTTTGCTTACAGCTTTAATGTCAATAATGTTCATCATGGGGTTAGTTGGCGTTTCTACCCAAATTAATTTTGTGTTTTTATTAACCTTAGCTTCAATTTCAGAAGTATCGTTCATGGATACAAAATGAAATTTAATTCCGTATTTCTCAAAAATAGTAGTGAAAATACGGTAAGATCCACCATACAGATCGTTGGTAGAAATTATTTCATCACCAGGGTTAAATATTTTTAACAGACAATCCATTGCTGCTAATCCAGAACCAAAACACGCGCCATATTTTCCGTTTTCGATAGCGGCTAAGTTTTTTTCTAAAGCATGTCTTGTAGGGTTTAAAGTTCTTGAATATTCATATCCTTTGTGATTTCCAACTCCATCTTGAACGTATGTTGATGTTTGATATATGGGAGTCATAATTGCTCCGGTTGTTGGGTCTGGCTCTAATCCTGCATGAATTGCTTTAGTACCAAATTTCATGTTTTTTTCGTTTGCCATAGTTATTCTGATTTAGAGGAAGAACAAATGTAATTATTCTACATTTATTTATTTTATTGCGGATTACTAAAATATGCTATTTACTAGAGTGGAATTCAAATGATGTTTGCTTATTTTTGAGGTTCTAAATTAAAACTATTCAGATGAAATATACAGCAATTGATAACTCGCTTTACATTAATAATAGAGCTAATTTCTCTAAATTATTAAAATCTAAATCTATAGCAGTTTTTAACTCTAATGATATTATGCCAACTAATGCAGATGGTTTAATGCCTTTTAGACAAAATAATGATTTGTTGTATTTGAGTGGTGTAGATCAAGAAGAGTCAATTTTAGTAATTTTTCCTGAGGCAACTAACCCAAAACATAGAGAGATTCTTTTTGTTAAAGAAACAAGCGAATTAATTGCCATTTGGGAAGGCGCAAAATTAACTAAAGACGGAGCTACAAAACAATCAGGGATTGAAACCATTTATTGGTTATCACAATTTGATGCTGTTTTTCATACATTGGCAACCGAAGCTGATAATATTTATTTGAATCAAAATGAGCATTTAAGAGCAGTAATTACTGTAGAAACACGTGATGCTAGATTTAGAAATGAGTGTAAAACAAAATACCCAGTACATAATTACGAGCGTATTGCTCCATTAATGAGAGCATTGCGACCATTTAAATCGCAATTAGAAATTGATACTATTCAGCAAGCATGTAACATTACTGAAAAAGGGTTTAGAAGAATTTTAGATTTTGTAAAACCAGGAGTAATGGAATATGAAATTGAAGCTGAATTTGCTCACGAATTTTTAATGAACAGATCTAGAGGTTATGCTTATGAGCCAATAATTGCTTCAGGCGCAAGTGCTTGTGTGTTGCATTATGTAGATAATAACAAGGTTTGTAATGCTGGAGATGTAATTTTGATGGATGTTGGAGCAGAGTATGCGAACTATGCTTCTGATATGACACGTTGTGTTCCTGTAAGTGGAAAATTTACTCCAAGACAAAAGGAAGTATACAATTCTGTTTTAAGCGTAATGAAAGCTGCAACAAGTATGTTGGTTCCGGGAACAGACCATGAAGCTTATCACGCTGAGGTGGGTAAATTAATGGAGTCAGAATTAATTAGCTTAGGTTTATTAGATAAACAAGCTGTTGCCAATCAAGATGTAAACAACCCTTTATATAAAAAATACTTTATGCACGGAACTTCTCACCATATGGGATTAGATGTGCATGATATTGAAAATAGATCGCAACCTTTTAAAGCTGGAATGGTTTTAACTGTTGAGCCTGGAATTTATATCCCAGAAGAAAATTTAGGTATTCGTTTAGAAAATGATGTGTTAATTACTAATGATGGTCAGTTAGATTTAATGGGAAACATTCCTTTAGAGGCTGATGAGATTGAAGATATCATGAATAGTTAGTTTGTTGTTTGATAACCTGAAATGAAAGCTCAAACCTTAAAATTTAAAAGCATTAACGTAAGTTATACGGACACCGGAAAAGGTAAAGCCGTTGTGTTTTTGCATGGATTTTTAGGAAGTAAAGAGGTTTGGGCTCCTTTTGTAAAAGAAATATCAAAAACTAAAAGAGTAATAACGATTGATTTATTGGGGCATGGAAAAACTGAAAACCTCAGTTACGTGCATACTATGGATGAAATGGCTGAAGCTGTTTATGATGTGCTAAATCATTTAAAATTGCGAAAGTATTTTTTAGTTGGACACTCTTTGGGAGGTTATGTTAGTTTGGCTTTATCAGAAGCTTTTCCCGATAATGTTAGAGGTTTAGTAATGTTTCATTCTTCGGCAAAAGCAGATACTTTAGATAAACAAAAAGACAGGGATAGAACAGTGAGGATTGTTAAACGAGCTGCAGAAATATTTTTTACTGAGGCTGTTCCCAATTTGTTTAATGTAAAATACAAACCCTATAAAAGAGCTATTCAAATCACCAAAAAACAAGCACTCCAAACATCTATACAAGGAGTTGTTGCAGCTTTAGAAGGAATGAAAAATAGAGTTGATAGAGAAATTGTTTTAAAATTTGCTCCATATCCGGTCCTTTTTATTGTAGGAAAAGCAGATAATATATTGCCTTATCAAGATTTATTAATTCAGTCACAATTACCCGAAAACGGTAGCTGCTTGTTGTTAGACAATGTGGGGCATATGGGGTTTATCGAAGCCAAAGAAATTACCATAAAAGCAGTAAAGCAATTTGTAATTGAAAATTGAGTGATTTCTTATAAAAAAGTAATCATAAAAATACTGACTACAGCAAAACCTAACCCCAACCAATTTCTTACAGAAAGTTTTTCTTTAAAAAGAATGAGCCCAACTAATGCAGAAACAACAACAACGCCCATACTTACTACAGGAAAAACCTGTGATGCTTCAAAACCGGAGCTTTCTAAGGCGTTAAAAAAGAAAATTAAAGAGGCAAAATTAGGAATCCCTAAACTTATACCGCCAACTAAGTTTTTAAGCTGAAACGTTGGTTTTTCTTTAACAGATTTTCCAAGTAATATTACAATGCCACTTATACCTGCAACAAATAACAACACCATAAAAAACAAGCCTTTATCAGCATCATTTACAACTGTTTTTTGAGCGTTATTAAAAATGGTGTCGGCAATTCCTTGACCTATAAAAACCAAAATTATTAACCAGATATAACGTTTATCAAACGAAAGTTTTTTCTTTTGAGTTGATGAAAGGTAAATGCCAATAACAGCTAAAATAAAACCAATAATTTTTATAATTGTTAAATCTTCATTGGGGTAAAGCATTAGCGCAAAACCCACAGGAATAAATAAGGATAGTTTATTGGCAATGGTAGTAATTGCAATGCCTACCTTTTGGGTTCCGGTAGCGTACAGATTAAAAGTAACAATAAATAAAAACCCGATAATGGCAGCATGATAAACCCAAGGAGCATTTAAAACATAGGTAATATCAAAAGCTTGTTCAGAAAAATATAAACTACAAAATCCTGCAACAAAATAATTTACAATTAAAGCTTGTAAATTGTCCACACCATATTTATGGTACAATTTAAAGTTGATAATAAGGATGTTAAAAGCAAATATGGTTAAAAGGATATCAAGCATTATGGTAAGTAGTTAAAATATCAGTTTCTATTGTGTTAATGTTTGTTGCTTTTTTGTTAATCTGAGGAGCTTGAAGCCCTTTTTTAAAAGTTTTTATTCCTGTAAAAACTCGGGCTTCATCCCATAAGTTTTCTTTGATAAATGTATTTAATAATTGTGCTCCGCCTTCAATAATTACAGATTGTATATCTCTCTGATATAACTCTTTTAAAATTTGAGGAATGAGATGATCCTTTTCTATCTTAACAAATTCTAAATTGTTTTCAGTCTTATTTTTAAGTGTATTAAAAACAAGCGTTGGGATTGTTTTATCAAACAAATGTAAATTGTTGGGTAGCCTTAAATTCAAATCCAAGACAATACGTAAAGGGTTTTTACCTTCAGCTTCTCTTACATTTAATTGTGGGTTGTCGTTAAAAGCAGTGTTCGTTCCCACCATAATGGCTTGCTCTTGACTTCGCCATTTATGTACTATTTTTTTTGAGGAAGGAGTAGTTATCCAGTTGTCAAGTGGTTGCTCCATTTCGGCTCCGCTCAATGAGCAACTATCTCTATCCACATCAATAAATCCATCTTGGGTTTGCGCCCATTTTAAAATAATGTAAGGTCTTCTTTTTGTGTGAAAAGTAAAAAAACGGTTGTTTAGTTCTAGAGATTCTGTTTCTAAAACACCAACAGTAACTTCAATTCCTGCTTTTTCCATTTTGGCAATTCCTTTACCCGAAACCTCAGAAAAAGAATCAATACACCCAATAACTACTTTAGGAATTTGATATTCAATAATCAGGTTAGAGCAAGGAGGTGTTTTTCCAAAATGGGCACAAGGCTCTAAGTTTACATAAAGGGTGCTTTCTTTTAATAAGTTTTTGTCCTTTACAGCATTAATTGCATTAACCTCGGCATGTGCTTCTCCATATTGTTGATGATAACCTTCGCCAATAATAATATTTTGATGCACAATTACACAGCCTACCATAGGGTTAGGTGCAACATTTCCAAATCCTAATTTAGCTAAGGAAATACATTGCTGCATATATTTTTTTTGCATTTGCATAGTCGGTAAAAGTATTGTTTTTTTTAGAGTATTGTTTGTCTGGTTATGTATAAGAAAAAAATAGCGTTTTATGAATACAAAAAACTGATGAGTTGGTTTTGCTTGCTGAATGGAAATTTAGTAATTTCATCCAACTTAAAATAAAATATTCAAAGACATGGCAAAGAAATCAATCATCACAAAAAAATCTGAACAGTTTTTAGAAAAATATATCAATAATGCAGCACCAACAGGTTTTGAGACTGAAGGGCAAAAGTTGTGGTTAGAGTATATAAAACCTTATGTTGATGATTATTTTGTAGATAATTACGGTTCTGTTGCTGCTATTATTAATCCAAAAGAAAAATACAAAGTTGTTATTGAAGCGCATGCAGATGAAATTTCTTGGTTTGTACATTATATTACAGATAAAGGTTTTATTTATTTAAGAAGAAATGGAGGCTCAGACCATCAAATTGCACCATCAAAAAGAGTAAATATTCATACCGATAAAGGTATTGTTGAAGCTGTTTTTGGTTGGCCAGCAATCCATACACGTAAAAATGGAAAAGAAGAAGCTCCTAAGCTAGAAAATATCTTTTTAGATTGTGGTGCATTGACTAAAGAGGAAGTTGAAGAAATGGGAATTCATGTTGGTTGTGTGGTAACTTACCAAGATAAATTTATGGTGCTGAATGATCGTTATTATGTGGGTAGAGCATTAGATAATAGAATTGGTGGTTTTATGATTGCTGAGGTAGCTCGTTTGTTAAAAGAAAATAAAGTGAAATTACCTTTTGGTTTATACATTACTAATTCGGTACAAGAAGAAGTTGGTTTACGCGGAGCAGAAATGATGGTGCAAAACATTAAACCAGATGTTGCTATTGTTACAGATGTTTGTCATGATACACAAACGCCAATGATTAATAAAATTGAACAAGGAGATAATCATGCAGGTAAAGGACCGGTTTTAACGGTTGGACCAGCGGTTCAAAATAACTTATTAAAATTAATTACTGATACTGCAAATAAAAAGAAAATACCTTTTCAGCGTGCAGCAGCAAGTAGAGCTACCGGAACTGATACCGATGCTTTTGCTTATGCAACAGGGGGTGTACCTTCCGCATTAATTTCTTTATCGTTAAGATATATGCATACTACTGTAGAAATGGTAGATAAAGGTGATGTAGAAAATGTAATTAAATTGATTTACGAATCGCTTCAAAATATAAAAAATAACCACGATTTTAGGTATTTAAAATAATTAGTCGAACCTTAAGAATTATTTAACTAATTATTTTTCAGACAGATAACTTGATAAAATGGCGATTTTATGTGTTTAGAATTGCAAGGTAATGTGTATTTTGTGTAGAAAACCTTGCAATAA
>Ga0256845_1000938_pt1 | contig 24943 bp, 17 predicted proteins | sample RiftiametaG_FD_189101 | JGI IMG/M metagenome (GOLD analysis project Ga0256845, IMG submission 189101) | Tube worm associated microbial communities from hydrothermal vent at the East Pacific Rise, Pacific Ocean - Riftia | ecosystem: Host-associated > Annelida > Integument > Unclassified ... | reverse complement strand
CTTGACTTGGTGCATCATTTACAGCATTTACAGTTATAAATAAAGTATCATTCACACATAAAGGAGTTGGATCACTATCACAAACTGTATAAATTACAGTATCAATTCCATTAAAATTTGAAGCTGGAGTATAATCAATTCCATTTCCATTAATAGCTGTTGTTCCACCTCCAGTTGAACTTAAAATTGTTGTAATTAAAGTTGTTGTTCCATCAGGATCAATATTGTTTATCAATAAATTACCTGAAGTTGTTACTGCATCATCTTCATCTACTGTCAATGTTTCATTACCTTGACTTGGTGTATCTACAATTGGATTTACAGTTACAAATAAAGTATCATTTACACATGAAGAAGTTGGTAAATCATTATCACAAACTGTATAAATCACAGTGTCAATTCCATTAAAATTTGAAGCTGGTGTATAATCAATTCCATTTCCATTAATAACCGCTATTCCACCTCCTGTTGAACTTACAATTGTTGTAATTGAAGTTATTGTTCCATCAGGATCAATATTATTTATCACTAAATTACCTGAAGTTGTTACTGCATCATCTTCATTTATTATTAATGTTTCATTACCTTGATTTGGTGCATCATTTACAGCATTTACGGTTATAAATAAAGTATCATTTACACATGAAGAAGTTGGTAAATCATTATCACAAACTGTATAAATCACAGTGTCAATTCCATTAAAATTTGAAGCTGGTGTATAATCAATTCCATTTCCATTAATAGCTGTTGTTCCACCTCCTGTTGAACTTAAAATTGTTGTAATTGAAGTTATTGTTCCATCAGGATCAATATTGTTTGTCAATAAATCACTTGAAGTCGTTACTGCATCATCTTCATCAACAGTCATAGTTTCATTACCTTGACTTGGTACATCTACAATTGGATTTACAGTTATAAACAAAGTATCATTTACACATTTAATAGGTAAAGGTAAACCTTGATCACAAACTGTATAAATCACAGTGTCAATTCCATTAAAATTAGAAGCAGGAGTATAATCAATTCCATTTCCGTTAATAGCCGTTGTTCCACCTCCTGTTGAACTTACAATTGTTGTAATTGAAGTTGTTGTTCCATCAGGATCAATATTGTTTATCAATAAATTACCTGAAGTTGTCAATGCGTCATCTTCGTCTATTGTCAACGTCTCATTACCTTGACTTGGTTCCGTATTTACTGAAACACCACAAAAGGTAAACCCTCCAGGCATAATACATTCAAACGTTGTACCCGTACCAACAGTTAAGCCACCCGTACTTCCACTTGAAATATGACCAACAAAACAAATTGAACCTGTTCCTGCAACATTAAAAAAAGTTGTCGCATGTCCACCAACACTCACTGAAACTGGATTATCTACACCTACATTGAATGAAGCCGGAATTGTTGGATTTTGAACTACCGCCGTACTATGTCCAAGACTGTTATTATCATTTTGTCCCCAGGTATATAAAATATTCGGATCTGTTACAGTAGCCCCATTTGTTATAATAGCGACACCAGGATAATCTTCAGAAGTATGACTTGTTGCTATATTTATAGCTCCAACAAAATCAGTCCCCCCACTATTCTGGATTGCTGTCCATGTATTTACAACACCAGTACCTGTAGTTATTATTTCTCCTGTGGTATTATTTCCACAACCATAAATTTTCGTATCAGTTCCTAAAACTAATAAACCAGGGTCGTTACTATCTCCAAAAATTGAAGCAATTGTAACCGGTACCGAAGGTGGAGCAATCATTAAGGTTGCAAAATCAAGATTCACAACTCCTACACCATCTCCAAGTTCAATATTATTTCCCCAAGCATAAATATCACCTGTAGCTGTCAAAGCATAGCCAGCCGATTTATTTCCGGTTAACTGCGTTACACCTGTAAGTGGAACACCTGAACTTGTTTCCACTTGATGCCAAATATCACCATTCGTATCATCCGTTCCATTTGGTACAGTTGTACCAGTAGTCGCTACAAATACTTCCCCAGTATTTATAACCACAAATAACACATCTGAACTTGCATGCATTTGAATTACATCTGCAGAATTAAAAGGTATTCCTATCATTGGAGCAAAAGGTCTATCTATTACAAATGAATTATCAACGACTTCCCCTACTCTTCCCCAAGCATATAAATTTGTTGTTGTAGCTAAAAAAGCTTGCGTTCCAGAATTTCCAGAAACAGCATGATGCACAACAGTTCCAGTATAATTATAACCATTTGCATTTGTAATAGCAATTACTGATGTTGCATCAGTATTACCATTTGGCATCAAATCTTCTCCCCAACAAACTAACCCACTTGTTACCTTAACAATACTAGCGTGGTAAGTTGTCATTAAAATATCTGAGGTAGGATCAAATACCCCATCACTATTTGTACCTGGGCATTGCGCATTAACGTTATAATTTAGTGTGAGAATCACACTGAATAAGAATAACGATTTTTTAAGTAAATTTACTTTCATGAAATTTATTTTATATTAATAATGGTTCATTATTATTTAGCTCGTAAATGTAATAAAAAAAATCAATCCACATTCAACTATTAATAACACCTAAAGTTATTTAATCGAAAATAAACAACCTCTTGTATAGTAAAAACGGACATAAAACTAAAAAATGACAACTAAAACAGAACAAAAACTATAGAAAAATACTGATATATCAGTAGTGCAATATCTATAATTACCCCTACTCAATTAACCAATAAAGCCTAATTCAATCGCTTTTTGAATAGCCTCATTAGTGTTTTTCACATTCAGTTTTCTAATGATATTTTGTCTATGTGTATCTACCGTATATTTTGAAATAAACAAATCTTCCGAAATAGTTTTACTTGTTTTACCTTCCATGACACTTATTAACACCCTTGTTTCTTGAGGTGACAATGACACTTTGTTTTTTAAAAGCAAATCAAACTCTTCTGTTAATGTTTTCAAATCATTAGCCGGCTTATCACCATAAGAAAGGTAATAATTCAAATTTCGCTTAACACCAGTTAATTGCGTTACATCTTTTATAGTACTAATTACATAATCTGGAACACCCTCACTATCAAAAGACAGAACTGTTCCTGTTCTTAATAAATATTGCCATTTTCCAGGTATTAATTCAACAGGAATACCTACATTCATTAAATATTGAAAAGGTTCTTTAAAAAACTCTTTTGCAAATAAAGTTGAAATAGAATCAATTTCCATTAATTCATTTAATTTATTACTAGGGATTGAATTCATAATTACTTCAAAATCAACTTCCCCTTTATCAGACTTTAAGGTATAATTCTTTTCGAATGCTAACCTTGAATCATTATCGCGCATATTTATAACAAACAAAAAATCTGGCTTAACCATTTTTTCATACTGTGCAACTATGCATGGAAGGTCAGTTTCTATACAAAATTGATGAGTTGTGCTTTTTTGTTCAAAAACAGTTTTCATCATATTATCGTAATAATTTATCATTTTAGTCATAGAGTGTAATAAAAGGGTCTAGAGACAAAAATATGTAATTTTTCCTTATTTTAGCACTAAAATAATTTAACATGAAGAAAAAATTATTAATAATACTATTAAGCGTCATTGGAATAATTATCATTAAACTTGTCAATACAGACACAAACACTGAACAAACTGAATACATGGAAAAAAAAAATCCCACACACAATAATTCTAATACAGACAAAATGGTAATTGGTTTTTATAATGTTGAAAATTTATTTGACATTTATGACGACCCAAAAACGTTTGATGAAGAATTCACTCCATTTGGAAAAAAACAATGGGACAACGACCGTTACCAGAAAAAGATTAATGACATTTCAACAGTAATTTCCAGTTTATCATCTAAAAATAACCCAGCACTTATTGGTTTAGCAGAAATTGAAAATTATGATGTTTTAAAAGATTTAATAAAAGCTAAATCCTTATACAAAACAAATTATAAAGTCATTCACCGAGACAATAATGACAGCAGAGGAATTGATGTTGCCGCGATCTATGATGCTAATTCTTTGAATGTTATTAAATATAACTATTATAAAGTTGATGGTTTACATACAAGAGACATTCTACATATAGAAGGTGAAATTGCTAATTCAGAACATATTCATTTTTTTATTACCCACTGGCCAAGTCGCCGAAAGGGAGAAAAAGAAACAGAATACAAAAGAGTTGAAGTTGCTAAAATAATACGTTCAAAGATCGATAATTTATTAGACCTAAATTCAAATGAACGTATCGTTATTATGGGAGATTTTAATGACGAACCTTCTAACAAAAGTGTCACTAATTATTTAATGAAAAACGATTTTTATAATTTACATGACACTTATGAAAACACAAAAAATGGAACTGTAAATCATAGAGGTGATTGGATGGTTTTTGATCAAATAATTATTTCAAACTCATTACTTAACGATAATACCTATAAGCTAGATAAGAATAGTGGTAAAATTTATACAAATAACGACATTACATTTACACATTCGGACGGTAACAAAGTACCAAGTAGGACATATGGTGGGCCTAAATACTTTGGAGGTGCTTCAGACCACTATCCCGTCTACATGACCATTGGTATTAAGTAATAAAAAACACAATTTACAAAGCAAGACTTATTTTTTAGTTGAAGTACAGTTGTTATTTGTCTAATTACACTATTGTCATATAATTGAGTGTTATCTTCAACTATTGCTATTAAAATGTAGGTTCTTCAACAATTAAAATATTAGCTTTGTAAACCATGCTTAATTTATCTACAAAATCTATATTAAAAATGACTGTTCCAATTATGATGGGGACTTTCATTCAGAATATTGTATTAATAACGGATTCTATTTTGGTCAACAAATTAGGAACTATCGATTTTGGTGCTGCCAATAATGCAGGCTTACTTTATGTGTGCTTTTTCATGATAATGAGAGGTATGGGAAATGGTACTCAAATTCAAATTGCTAAAGAATATGGTCAGAATAAGCTAATTGATATAAAACACACATTAACCAACTCATTTATACTCCAAATTATATTCGGAATTATAATTTTTTCTTTCCTTTTCTTTTTCAAAGATATTCTATTAAATTTAATCGTAAAATCAGATGCCATTAGAATTAAAATGAGTGGATTTCTAGAATTCCGTAGTTTCGGGATTTTCTTTGCTGGCATGCAAGTTTCACTAATTTCTTTTTTTATTGGTATCGGTAGAACCAGAATTATTGTAGCATCAACCTTAATTTTAGCATTAAGTAATATTTTTCTTGATTTTGGTTTGATTTTCGGCATGTTTGGATTTCCTGAAATGGGATTAGATGGTGCAGCTTTAGCTTCAACCATAGCTGAAGGTCTTACTTTTATATTCTTACTTTTTCAATTACTATTCAATTCAAAATTTAAGGATTTTAATTTTCAACCCTTAAAAGAAAAATTAGTCACTTATAAAACAAGCTTATTATTAAAACTAAGTTCTCCAATTATGTTAAGTGGGTTTATTTCATTATCAACATGGTTTGTATTTTTTAGCTTAATTGAACAAATGGGTGAAGAAGCCCTAGAAGCGTCTCATGTAGTCAGAAATTTGTTTTTCTTAACCTTTATACCCATTTTTGGATTCGGATCTTCAATCAGAACTTATGTGGCTTATTACGAAAGTAAAAAAGATTTTATAAGTATTAAGATTGCTCAAAAAAAATTAACCATTTTAGGTATCATTATATATATTATAATTTTTCATGGTGCTATTATATATCCTAAATTTATGGTCAGACTAATAACAGATAATGAATCAATTGTTGACACGGCATCTCAAATTCTTACTGTTGTATTCTGGTCCATGTTAATGTATAGTATAGTAAACATTTATTACAATACTGTATCGGCATTAGGAAAAACTGTATTAGCTTTATGTATTGAAATAGTAGCTGTTACAATTTATTTAACAACTACCTATTTATTTATAGTAGAGTGGAAATGGGATATTGTTAGTATTTGGTATGTAGAGTTTGTTTATTTTTCAACTCTAGGCATACTTTCCATAGCCTATTTATATTATTACAACACACAAAGATTAAAACATGAGTAAGAAAGCTATTTTTATGGGAACACCTGACTTTGCTGTTGAGTCCCTAAGACAATTAATTAAAGATGGAATTGAAATTATTGCTGTCATCACAGCTCCGGATCGAAAATCAGGAAGAGGTCAAAAAATAAGTATGTCCGCAGTAAAGCAATTTGCATTAGAAAAAGATTTGCCAATTTTACAACCTGAAAAATTTAAAAATGATGATTTTATAACTGAATTAAGATCATTCAATGCAGATTTATTCATTGTTGTTGCATTTAGAATGTTACCAGAAGTTGTTTGGGCTATGCCCGAATTAGGAACTATAAATTTACATGGATCATTATTACCAAACTATAGAGGAGCTGCTCCTATTAACTGGGCTGTAATTAATGGTGAAAAAGAGACTGGAGTTACCACCTTCTTTATTGAGAAAGAAATTGACACCGGAAAAATTATAGATAGAGAAGCAATTTGCATCAGTGATACAGATAACGCAGGAACAATCCATGATAAATTAATGGAAGTAGGTGCTCACTTATTATCAAAAACTGTTCAAAATATATTTAAAGGAAATGTTGATGCCTTAGAACAAGATAACTCAAACTTAAAACACGCACCAAAAATATTTAAACCAGATTGTAAAATCGATTGGTCTTTGGATACGATTACTATTAATAATAAAATAAGAGGCCTATCACCTTATCCTACTGCTTGGACAGAAATGAAATGTGATGATTCAACTAAATCTATCAAATTATTTAATACCACCTATATAGTAGACACTAAAAATAATTCAAATAAAATAAAAATAGAAGAAAAGAATGTATATTTTGGAACTTCTAATGGTTGGATTATTCTTAAGGACATACAATTAGAAGGTAAAAAAAGAATGGAGATCTCCGCTTTGATGAATGGGTTTGATTTTGAAAAATGGATTTTAAACTAAACCAGTCAAAAACTCAACAAAATTGGGGCTTTCAAAAAATAAGTAAAAAAAATAGTTTTTTTACAAAACTCTAAATCCCTTGAAAACACTACAAAACATAGAAAACAACTGGGTTTATCAACAAATAATCATTTTTATTAACAAATTTCACATATTTTTTGCTAAACCCCTTGTTTTATTAGGATATTTGATATATATTCGTCCTGATAACAATATTGTTTAACCAAAAAAAAGATTTATTATGAACAAATCAGAATTAGTAGATGCAATGGCATCACACTCAGGATTATCAAAAGCTGACTCGAAAAAAGCTTTAGAAGCATTTATGACAACTACAGAAGGTGCATTAAAAAATGATGACAAAATTTCTTTAGTAGGTTTTGGATCGTTTTCTATTTCTAAAAGAGCTGCAAGAGTTGGAAGAAATCCTCAAACAGGAAAAGAAATCCAAATAGCTGCTAAAAACGTAATTAAGTTTAAAGCAGGTGCTGATTTATCTAAAAAAGTAAACTAAGCCTTACTTTTAAAATCATTAGAAACCCTCTCGATTTATTTCGAGAGGGTTTTTTTATACCTTTGTATTTCTTAAATTATTTTATATGAAATTATTTACCTTATTGATACTGACAATAACACTCATCAGTTGTCATAATTCTAGATCAATACATTTTACAAATATACATAAAGGTCATTCATCCATTTATGCTCACTCTAGAGGTCTTGCCATAAAAGATGATCTAGTTGTTATTTCTGGAACTTTAGGGGTCGTTCACAGAATAAATAAAAACACTCAACACAATACTAATTTTAAAATTGACAGTATTGAAGACTTCAGAGATGTACATATCAATGCAGACAGTTCATTATTATTGATAAATTCTGGAGAACAAGGTAAAATAGTTAAACTATTTCCAAATGGTAAATCAGAACTTGTCTTTAATCAAAATCACATTTTTTTAAACGGTATTTCATTTTATAAAGACAGTAAAACTGGTTTTGCATATGGAGATCCAATTGATTCAACTTTTGTAGTCTTAAAAACAAAAAATTTCGGACAAAATTGGAAAAGGTTGGACGCAAATACATTACCTATCATTTTACCAAATGAGGCTGGCTTTGCTGCTAGTGGGACAGGAATTCAAACACCTGAAGAAAATGTTATATATATTGGCACAGGAATATCTAAAACAGCTCGAATTTTCAGAAGTTTTAATAATGGAGTAACATGGGATGTTGTAAATACACCAATGAAATCAGGTGATAGTTTTGGAATTTATTCAATGTTCTTCAATTCTGCTAAAGAAGGGTTTATTATTGGTGGCTCATATCTGAAAACTAAATACAATGAAAATATTTGTTTTTACACCAAAAACAAAGGCAAGTCATGGAAAAACATTAGTTATGGACTACCTGGTTATATGAGTTGCATTCATGGTAATAAAGATTTGTCATTACTTGTTGCAACTGGAAGGAACGGTACTTATTATTCACTTGACAAAGGAAAAAGTTGGAAATTCAAATCAATAACCCCCTATTACAGTTGTGTCGTAACTAATTCAAGAATAATACTCTCAGGGAAAGATGCAACCTATGAAATTATTAATTATAAGCTCTAATAACTGAAATTGAATTATGGATAGAACAAAAGTTAAACAAACCATATTTGAAGAGATTGACAAAACAAAACTTTTCATTACTGAATGTAAAATTTTAACTCAACCACTTGCTCCCGATTGTTCAGTTGATCACTCCTTACGAATGGAAGCACTAACTGAAAATGAATTAACGTTAAAAACACTACAAAAATCAGAATTAAAATTAAATCAATTAAAGCATGTTTTAAAATTAGTAGATACTAAACAATTTGGTATTTGTCAAAAGTGTAACTCTACAATTCCACTTCAACGTCTTTTGATTAAACCCGAAAGCCTATTCTGTGTGCATTGTTCTGAATAACTTTGAAGGAGTATTGCTTATTAGAAATATTAGCTGTAATTTCATCCCAATTAAATATATCAATATTGATACGAATTAATATAAGAATATGAAAAATAATGTTTTTGAAGACGAAACTGTAACTATAATGGTTAACAGAATTAATAAATTGACACATGAAACAACTCCAGAATGGGGAAAAATGAATGTTGGTCAAATGTTAGCACATTGTAATGTTGCATATGAAATGGCTTACAATAATACGCTTAAAAGACCAAATGCATTTACACGACTCATGCTTAAAACATTTGTAAAACCCATGGTTGTAAACGGAAAACCGTACAAAAAGAACAGTAGAACTGCACCTCAATTTTTAATAACTGATGAACGAGATTTTGATAACGAAAAAGCAAAATTATTAGACTTTATTATAAAAACAAAGTCTTTAGGTGAAACTCATTTTGAACAAAAAGAATCGCACGGTTTTGGAAAACTAAACGCTCAAGAATGGAGTAATTCATTTTACTATCACTTAAATCATCATTTAGAACAGTTTGGTGTTAAATAAAACAAGTAGGTGTTAAACTAGTTAAAAGTTAATTTATAAGTTGGCTATATTAACTTCTTTAACACCTTTTTTGCTTGACAAATATGTCTTTCATTATGGAAAGCAATAAAAGCTAAGGCATCACCTAAATTAAGTTTTACAACGGGTCTTAAAGACAATGGACATTTAGTTCTTCTCAAATCAATTTGTTCTGATTCTTTTAACAATTCTGTGAATTGTTCTTGAAATTCTAAATATTCTTTAATTGGGTTATCAGACTTCAAAGAAGAATTAAAAATGGGATTATATTCTTTTCTCGCTTTTAATTTTCGTTTAACATTTTGTACTTTACCTAATTTAACTGATAGATACACAGCTCTACCCATTGGACTAGACGTAAATGTTTCTGTCGGCTCGTTATAAAGTGTATTTGAAATTTTACCCTTAAATACTGGAATGTAATATCTATAATATGCATTTAAATGTTCTAAACATTCTGCAATACTCCATGCACCTTTATATGGCACCTGATTTAATTGTTCTTCAGTTAAAGAAATAAAGTTGTCATTGACCTCTGTTGTCATTCCAGCTGTTAACATAGACAACTTTTTAATAAACACATCAACGGCAACTCTTTTCATTTTCTACAATTATTTTAAACAAAAATAAGCGAATTTATTCATGGTTCAAAAATTAAAACATTTTATTTTTAAAAATATTGAATATAACATGATATAATCTCTATTTAAACAAATGTTTTTTCGCTATTTGACGCTTACTTTAGTAAAAGATTTTATTTTTGTTTAAAATCTAGTTAAAAATTAAGTGAACAAAATTGTATTTTTAACGTAAGTAATACTTTAGGTAGAAAAACTATATGAGTAATCAAAAGAAATTTGGAACGTTTGCAGGTGTTTTCACACCATCATTATTAACTATTTTAGGGGTAATAATGTATTTACGTATGGGATGGGTTGTAGGAAATGCAGGTCTTGCACTTACAATTGGTATTATTCTTTTAGCACATTTCATTTCCATAACAACAGGACTAAGTGTTTCTTCCATTGCTACCGATAAAAAAGTTGGTGCTGGAGGTGTTTACTACGTATTATCAAGAAGTTTGGGACTTCCTATGGGAGGCGCCTTAGGTATTGCCTTGTTTGTTGCAACCGCTTTTAGTATTGCACTATACATGGTTGGGTTTGCTGAAATTTTTAATCAATACATTGATTATGGTGTTTCTTTTGACCCTAATGGAAAGATTATACATGATATTAATGCCCTTAGAATTACGGGTAGTTTAGGTTTATTAGGTTTAACAATTGTCGCGTTTATTAGTACATCAATTGCCCTTAAGAGTCAGTTTGTTATTTTAGGTTTAATAGTTTTATCTTTAGTCGCTATATTCATTGGAGACACCGGAAATGCAAGCACCGTTACTTTACCAGGGGATTTTGAAAAGGCAAGTTTTATTGAAATATTTGCAATATTTTTCCCGGCCGTAACTGGTTTTACTGCTGGTATTGCCATGTCTGGTGATTTAAAAGATTCTAAAAAATCAATTCCTTATGGTACAATGCTTTCGATTGGTGTTGGTTTTCTTGTTTATCTAGGCTTAGCCATTTTCTTAAATTTTTATTTTACTGACAAAGCATTAATTGAGAATGGTCAATTACTTTATCAAATCACTATTTATGGTGGAATATTTGTCTTTTTAGGCGTTTGGGGAGCAACACTATCATCTGCATTAGGCGGGATTTTAGGAGGTCCTAGAATTTTACAAGCTATGTCAGTAGATAAGATTACACCAAAGTTTTTTGAAAAAGGTGTAGGAAAAGGAAATGAACCTCAACGCGCTTTAATTTTAACCGTTATTATTGCAGAGGCAGGTATTTTGATTGGGGATTTAAACGTAATTGCGGAAGTTGTATCTATGTTCTACCTATCTGCTTATGGTTTTATAAACATCTCATTTTTCTTAGAGAGCTGGGCTTCTGCCGACTTCAACCCTACATTTAAAGTTAATAAATGGATTGGTTTATTTGGATTTATAGCCACGTTTGCAGTTATGTCTCAATTAAATTTCCCAGCTATGATTGCCGCCTTTGTTATTATTGGCGGTATTTACTTCTATTTAAGCAAAAAACGATTAAGCTTAGGAACTGGTGATATTTGGCAATCTGTTTGGTCAACCATTGTAAAAAAAGGGTTACGTAAAATGGAGTCAGCAGAAAATGATCACAAACGTAACTGGAAGCCGAACTTACTATTATTTAGTGGCGGTGATGAAATAAGGTCTAAGCTTATTGAATTTTCTAAGTCCATATCAGGTCAAGCTGGGATCATAACAAATTTTGATTTAGTCGAAAACAGTGAAGCAAAAGTTCTATTTCCAAAGAATAAGCAAACTGTTAAAGATGAAGAATTAGAAAAATTTGGAATCTTTGGTCGACAAATTGAAGTCCAAAATGAATTTAAAGGTATTGAAAGTATCGCCTCTACTTTTGGATTTTCAGGTATAGAACCAAATACAACTTTAATGCCTTGGCCTGGAGAAACTAAAGACCCTATTTGGTTTACTCAAATGACCCAAAAATTAATAGATTTAGATTATAATGTATTGTATCTAGATTACGATAAACGTTGGGGATTTAGAAAAAAAGAAAAAATTGATTTGTGGTGGCGTTCAGTTGGTAATAATGCTGAATTGATGTTGAGTCTTGTTAAGTTTATTAAAACTTCAGCAGATTGGGCTAGAGCTAATACACGTATCCTTTTAGTTAATGATGCCAATGTAGACAATACAGTTATTGAAAAAAGAATTCAAACTGTTTTAGAGCAATTTAGAATTTTTTGTGAAATTAAAATCATCAATAATCAAGAAGATAAAAAGCCTATTTATGAGTTAATGAAAATTCATTCAGCTGAAGCAGATTTAGTTTTTGTTGGCATTCCTGAAATTCAAGATGGTTCTGAAACTAATTTTGTAGAGAATACTAATACATTAGTTAATACTATTGGTACTACTCTTTTGGTTAAAGCATCAAGTCACTTTGAAGAAACCGATTTAAAAATTGAAGACATTAGTATTAAATCGACTCGACAAGAATTAGAAAAAATTGAACTTATAAAATTAACTCCATGCTTAAATGATAGTTTGGAATTAGAAGTTAAAACAATTGACGATAATTTAGATACCATTACGCAACAGTTTATTCACACAACAATTCAAAAAATTGAAGACTTTCATCATAATTTAATTTCCAAAAACACTAAACAATTAGACGATTTTTTAGAAGCTATTTCAAGTGACACTGATTTTGATGAAGCATTAATGTCTGTTTTAAAAAGTATAAATAGTAATCATATTGATGCATGTGAATATCAACTCCCTTTACTATTCGAAATATTCAACGAAAACTTAGAAACGTTCTCTTCTGAACGAGACTCTATCTTTATGAAATCTATTGAAAAAATAGAAATTTCAAATAGAACTGATATAAATGGAAATCAAGTCACAAAAAAAGGACGTATTAAATTCAAGTATGTTGTAGAACGTGCTTGGCTAAATGATGGCTTAACTAACTTTAAAGATGTGCTTCAAGAATTTGGTTATCAAAACTTCATTCTTTTACATCAGTCAAAAAATGTAATTCACAAAGCAATCTGGGCATTTATTGAAGCAACTCAAAAATCGAACAACATAAAAACCTGTGCTCTAGAATGTAAAAAGCAAATCGATAAAAAATTAAAGGAAGTTGATACGAATAGTCAACATTTAACTGAAGAGTTTTACAAACTGTCACGTAATGTCGATAAATCTTTATTAAATAAAGTAAGTACTTCCCTTGAAAAAACATCTAGAAACAAAGCGATTCAAGAATCATTTCCATTCTTAAAATCTAAGGAACTCAAGAAACTACATCAATCAATTAGTAATTTCCCTCATTTTTGGAAACGTAATACCATTTTATTCAGTTATCATTTACAAGCGGATTTATATCTTTTACAATATAGTACTAGGGTAGATAAAGCTACGCATGACATAATTGGTATTAACACCAAAGAACACGTTGAAAGTGTATCTACGAGTATTACAAACCTTGAAACTGAGATTAATGCCTTAGATGAGTTGATTAAAGCTCAAAATAGTGAAGAAATTAATTCATATTATTTTAATTACAATGATGATATTTATTTTAATGCTGATAGTATTATTGGAAAATTATTAGATGATATACAATCTGCTATTGATGCATTACCAGAGGAAGTTGAATTAATGAATGCAAATTCATTAAATTCCATCAGAGAGAATCAAGGTAACACTGTTCAAACCATTAAAATTCAATTAGATGATGTCACAGATTACATCACAAAGGCGAATTTTATAAAACCTGCTCAAGATCAAGTTTCTTTTCATTTAGAACAGCTTAAACGTATAATGGGCCTATTATTAAATACATCATTCCATATTAATAGTAATTTAGAATCTTTTGCTAAAACAAATAAAATTACTACATTAAAGAAAAGTATAGATTATGCAAAAGGTGACATTATTGAAGCTAAATCGCTATTAAATTCGGTAACAAAAACATTTAGTATTGACTTAACTCGGTTAAAAGATTCTTTAAATAATGATCTTGAAATAAATAAAATTATAGAGCACTATGATAGCTTACATCAAAATGTAGTTCAGGAAAAAAAGTTTTCGAAAATTGGTAACAGTTATAAAAAATTAAAAAAACATTTAAATAATTCTGTTGAAAAAATCACAACTAAGGTTTTACAGAAAAAACAAGATGCGGTTAATTTGAATTACCAAGATCAATTTAAAGATATTCAAAGTAAACAAGGTACATATAGAGATTTTATTGATGACATTACTATAAAATCAACTGTTACAGAGTCAATTCCTTTTTACTATCAACAACTATTTACAGGTAAGCACATTAACGATAGTCAAACCATTACAAACCGAACAACTGAGTTAATAAAGCTTAAAACTGCCGCAGAGCGAATAGATTCCGGAATAAATGCAGGAGTATTAATTCTCGGAGAAACACTTTCAGGAAAAACATTTTTAGCTAATCATTTTGTAAATCATCAGTTAAAAGGGAAAGTATATCGAATTAAAACGCCTTTAAATAAAAGTGTAGATAAAACAATATTAACTAATGCAATTCAAACGGCTACAGGTCAAAAAGATAACATCACTAAAATATTGAACAAGATTGACGGCAAAAGCGTATTTTTATTTGAAAACATTGAACAATGGTGGCTTAAAACAAAAGATGGAGCTCTATTGTTAGATGAGATCAGTAGGTTGGTTGAAAAATTTGGTAGTAGACACTACTTTATATTTACGGCTAATATTCACGCCTATCAGGCTTTAAAACCTACCACAATTCTGGCTGACAATTTAATAAGTACAGTGATTCTAAATCCTTTAAACGTGACAGATTTAGCCAATGTATTAAAATCAAGACATCAATTAGGAGGTTTACATTTTGTTTATAAAGATACAGAAGAACAATTTTTATCCGAATCCAAAATTGAAAAATTTTATTCAAAATTTCATACAACTTCAAAAGGAAATATTGGTTTAGCTTTAAGACAATGGCTTGCTAACATTGAGGCCTCTGATGAAAACAAAATTATAGTAGGTCCCGTAACCAATTATAAACTGCCCCTTTTCACTGATGAAATATGGAAAAATATTTTATACCAATTCCATATCCACAAAAACTTAAGTAGAACTGAACTTTACGAGTTATATGGTACGCAAAGTCGAGCATGGCTAAATCGTTCAATTACATCCATGTTAAAAGCAGGATTGTTAAAAACGGTTGAAAAAAATACATTTGAAATTAATCCTGAAATTAAACCTTATTTAGAAAACAGTCTATATGCCTAATCTTGATACTATATCTACGCGACCTCTGGTTGATTCTACATTGAACTCAGTTATCAAGCCTGTAGAACCTCTTGTGATTCGTGACACAATTTATAAAATTATTGAACATACTACTAATAAAACGGATGATACTATTCAGTTCGTATCAAGTAATACGGACAACAGCATCCCTACTCTATTAATTATAGGCTTAGGACTAATTGCTATATTGCTCTTTATTGGCTTTAAAGTTTTAACGCAATACATAGCACCATTAATTGAGGCTAAATTCAAAATAAGGAAACCTTATTTAACGATCTATAGGTTTAAGACACTAATTTGGTTTCTATATATCGTATTTGCGTTTTATCAATTAATTTCAAGCCATTTAATTATAGGCTTATCTACAACTATTTTTATAGGTTTAATTGGTATTAATTTATGGAAAGATTTTTTTGCTGGAATCTATTTGAAATTAGACGGTAGAATTTTTATAGATGACAATATCACGATTAATAACATCAAAGGAAAAATTTCAAAATTACATATTCGTAACTTAGAACTTAAAAGTGATTCTGATGATATTATCAGCGTACCTTATCACCTATTTTTAACACATACGGTGGCCAAACGATTAAATAAAGGAGAAGAACGAAGTAGAACAATAACACTATCTGTAGAGAATAAATCTGACTATAATTCAATAAAAGCCATAGAAAGCTTATTGACAATTTGTCCATGGATATACTCACATAAACAAAGTTTTGTTAAACGAATGATGACTAATTCTGAGACTACTAATTACGACATATCTATCTATGTATCTGATAGTTTTACGTTAAAAAAAGTAGAAGAATTTTTAATTGAGCATATAGCAGTTGTAAAACACCAACTTTTTGATTAATTTAAAAAAAAGATAATTCAAAAGGCAATATTCCATTTTTATATACGTTTTTAATTAAACAAATATAAAACCCACATAAAATTGCCTATGCAAAAAAGCTACACTTTAAAAGAAAAAAATCCTGTAAAACAAATTCAACCTCAAAAAGCAACTTTAAACTCTATTTTGAGTTTCTCTAAGGCTTATGAAGTGATTAAAGGTAAGAAACAAAATATTGAACTGATACTAAACTAAAGTTCAACTAAAACAAATTATAATAAGGAACATTGATAATTCAGTGTTCCATTTTTTGTGTCAAAAATATACATTATTCATTTGTTAAAGTCATGCTCAAACTTGGCCTAATCTACGTTTCTCATTTTGTAAAAGAAAAGGTAAACGAGAATATTCAGAACTATACGAATCCAAAATAAGTATTAATTCAAATTTATATTTAATTCTATTTTCAACTTTTAAATCAGAAATAAATTCTTTATAACCATTTAATATAAAAGCAGAAACTTCTTTAATTTCAACTTCTCTAGATTCTTCATTAACAAATGAAATACAAATGTTATCATCAAATCTTTTTTCTTCAAAAAAAACACTCAATAATTTACTGATATCTTCACTTTTATAACTCAATCCTTTATATCTGAATTCTCCCTTGATAAACTTGACAATCTGCTCATCCCTAGGTTTGCTCTCCAGCAGGAATATAGAAATCAGAACAAAACCGATAAAGTCTAGCATTTACTCTAAATTTCTTACCATTTTCTTTTAGGCTTAAAGTAAATGGATTGGAATAACTACAACAAGTATCCTGCTTAAATAAATCTCGCTCAATTGCTAATAGAGTAGTTTCATTATCTAAACTTATGATAGTTTGACTTGAATCAATTTCACCAATTTCAAAAATCTTAATTTCACTTGAGTAAATAGATTCTCCACCCAAATGAATATCAGTTATTTCTACTTTTGTTGTACAAGAAGTTAAAAGAACTGTTAAGAAAAGTATAATATTAAATTTCATAGTTAAAACTCATTAATACTACTGAAAATTTAAATAAAAACTAAATTCTCTTCTCCAACTTTAGCACTTTCTCAGTTAATTTATCCCAGAAGTATTTTTTCTTTTCTTCTTTTAAGTTCTCTTTGAATAATGCTTCTTTAGAATTATCATAAAAATCATTTAGGGCATTTGTAATCGCTTGTGGATTTGTTTCCACCACATAACCTACTTTACCATGTGGAACCATTTCTGGAAGCCCACCAACGTTAGTGACTAAAATTGGTGTTTCAAAATGATAGGCTATTTGAGTAACTCCAGATTGAGTTGCATTTTTATAAGGCTGTGCAATCATATCTACAGCACAAAAATAACGCCCTACTTCAGAATCTTTTATAAATTGATTCACTACGACAACATCATTCTCTAATCCTAAACTTTTAATCTGAGCTTGATATTGCTCTTCATTAGAATAATACTCGCCTGCTACTAATAATTTTAAGTTCTTAGATTTATAATCTAGTTTTGAAAATGCATCTAACAGTAAATCTAACCCTTTATAATCTCTAATAATTCCAAAAAACAAAATATAATTTGTATTGATATCTAAGCCTAATAATTCTTTAGCCTTTGTTTTTTCAATGGAGTTACCAAAATTGTCAAATAAAGGATGCGGATTAAAATCTCTTGGTTTAGTACTATTAAAAGTGACTAAGTCATCTTCAACACTTCTACTCATTGAGATAAAAGCGTCTATTGGTTTTAAAAAATAGTCTGTAAACTGTTTATCCCCTATTCTACTTTCGTGTGGAATAACGTTATCTAAAATTGTAATAATTTTTGTTTTTTTGTTTTTCTTAACCAATCTTGCAATGGTTCCAAAACAAGGCCCCATAAAAGGTAACCAATATTTGAATATTAAGATATCAGGATTGGTCATTTTAATTTCCCTCCCCACTTTTAACCAATTAAAAGGATTTACAGAACTTACTTTTCTACTAATTTTAATGTTAGTTGGAGCCGGCTCTTCAGAATATTGAGTTTTACCTGGGAATAAAAAGTTTGGATATTGTATTGTGAATGTAACTATCTCTACGTCATGTCCTTCTTCTTGAAACTGTAAAGCTAACCTTTCATTATAAGACGCTAAACCACCTCTAAACGGATGTGCTGTTCCTAAAATGATAATTTTCTTCTTTTTATTAGAATCCATTTTTGAATTTTAAGAAAAAGGTTAAATCTCTTTTTCTATTAAATAGTTATTTCTTAATTCTGAGTTACGCCCAATTAATTCAGCAATGAATCCTGCTAAAAACAATTGAGTACCCATTAACATGGCTATTAATCCAATATAGAACTCAGCTCTATCCGCAATTAACCTTGAACCTGTATCAATAAACAACTTATTTACGATTAACCAAAATGCAATTCCAAATCCTAACATAAAGAACAATGTTCCTAATAAACCAAAAAAGTGCATTGGTTTTTTACCAAATTTAGTAATAAATGTAATCGTAAATAAATCTAAAAATCCATTAACGAATCTGTTTAGACCAAATTTAGTCTTACCGTATTTACGTTCTTGATGTTGTACTACTTTTTCTCCAATTCTACCAAAACCAGACGCTTTAGCAATGACAGGGATATATCTATGCATTTCACCAAAAATCTCTACTGATTTTACAACTTCATATTTATAAGCTTTTAAACCACAATTCATATCATGTAATTTAATACCACTCATCATTCGGTTTACACCATTATATAATTTTGTAGGAATTGTTTTAGATAATGGGTCATATCGTTTTTTCTTCCAACCAGACACTAAATCAAAACCATCTTCAGTTATCATTTTAAATAACTCTGGAATTTCTTCAGGAGAATCTTGCAAATCAGCATCCATTGTAATCACAACTTGACCAACAACAGCTTGAAAACCGACATGTAATGCAGCAGACTTACCATAGTTTCTTTGGAATTTAATCGCTTTTACCTCAGCGTGCTTAGATTTTAAATCTTCTAATACTGCCCATGACTTGTCTTTTGAACCATCATCTACAAACACAACTTCATAACTGAATTTATGTTCATCCATTACTCGCTTAATCCAAGCAAATAATTCTGGTAATGATTCCTCTTCATCAAAAAGAGGAACTACGATCGATATTTGTTTTATATAACTCACTTTGACAAATATAATTAATTGTTTGTATAATCAGCCGACACTCTCTTTGAATTTATGAGTTTTTAAGACTAAAGTATATCATTAGTAAATATATATATCTACTTTTACTTAATCGTAAATTAACAATTAAATAAAATGCAACATTTAGCACACCCTCAAAAAGATAAATCAAAACAAAATAAAGTCTCATTCAAGTGGGCTTTTAACGAATTTATTTGGCCTAGAAAGAAAGTCGTTTCTATCGGATTATTCTTAATCATAGTAAAAAGCTTAGCTGGTTTGGCTATGCCATTTATTACTCAAAAATTAGTGGATGATGTATTCCCTAATAATGACATGCAATCACTCTATCAACTTGTTATGATATTAGCTGGTGCTATATTTATTCAAGCGTTCACCTCTTTCATTTTAACTAGATTATTAAGTGTTGAAGCACAACATTTAATCTCATTACTGAGAGCCAGAGTTCAAAAAAAACTTTTAAAATTACCTATTAACTTTTTTGACAATAATAAATCAGGTGCCTTAGTTTCTCGTGTGATGTCAGATGTTGAAGGGGTAAGAAATCTAGTTGGTACTGGTTTAGTTCAATTAATCGGTGGATCATTAACGTCAATAATTGCCTTAGTTTTATTAATTCAGATGAACCCTGTAATGACACTTGTGGTATTAGTTCCAGTTTCATTATTTGCAATTGTTATGATGAAAGCATTTGGCTACATTAGACCAATTTTCAAAAATAGAGGTAAAATAAATGCTGAAGTAACAGGAAGATTAACAGAAACTTTAAATGGTGTTAGAGTCATAAAAGGATTTAATGCTGAAAAGCAAGAGAGTGAAATATTTGAACAAGGTGTAGAAAAATTATATATTAATGTTAAAAAAAGTTTAACAGCAACAGCATTAATCACAAGTTCATCAACTTTTTTAATAGGACTAGCATCAGCAGGAATTATGGGTGTTGGTGGTCATTATGTAATGGGCGGAGAAATGTCAACTGGAGAATTCTTTAAATTTATTTTCCTTTTAGGACTGCTGGTTGCACCTATTGTACAAATGAGTAACATTGGTAGTCAATTGTCTGAAGCCATGGCAGGATTAGATAGAACTCAGGAATTAATGGAGATGGAAGAAGAGAATGATCCTAAGGTTAGAACTGAGCATATTAAAAATATCAAAGGTGAAGTAATCTTTGATGATGTATCTTTTAGTTATGAAAAAAGTAAAGAGGTATTACATAATATTTCATTTAACGCACCTGTAGGAAGTGTTACTGCATTAGTTGGTTCATCTGGTTCAGGTAAATCTACAATTGCAGGCTTAGCTGCTACGTTTTTAAATCCAACGAAAGGTAAAATCACATTAGATGGAAAAGACCTTAGTACAATTGACTTAAGTAGCTTTAGAAGCAAACTAGGAGTTGTATTACAAGATGACTTTTTATATGAAGGAACAATTAGAGAGAATATATTGTTTGCTAATCCAAACGCAAGTGAAGATGAATTAACATCTGCTATCAATGGTGCTTATGTTAGTGAATTTACTGATAAATTTGAAGAAGGTTTAGAAACTGTAATTGGTGAAAGAGGTGTTAAATTGTCAGGTGGTCAGAAACAAAGAATTTCGATTGCTAGAGCCTTATTGGCAAATCCAAGAATTATAATTTTGGATGAAGCCACCTCAAATTTAGATACAGAAAGTGAAGCTTTTATTCAAAAAAGTTTAGCTAAATTGATGAAGAACAGAACTACGTTCGTTATTGCTCACAGGTTAAGTACAATTCAACAAGCTGATCAAATTTTAGTCATTGAAGCTGGCGAAATCGTAGAAAGAGGGAACCATAATGAATTAATTGAAAGTAAAGGAAGATACCATGATTTGTTTACTTACCAAAGTAGAATTTAATTTGGTTGTCACAGTCTATATTTTGACACTATAAGTCTAACAAAAAAAGTCAATAAAATTCAATTTTTATTGGCTTTTTTGATTTACTATTTTAAAAAAATGACTGAATTTATAATTTGTTTATTCTTTACTTACTCGAAATCATATTAAAATCTAACCAGATTCATTACAACCTTAAATTTCATCATATCTATAACAATTAAATTCCTTCCTTAATGAGGAGAGAAGCAGTGATATATTTTTTGTCTTGCCTAATTTTATTAAAGGGAAATCTATTTCAATTATTAGGCAGTATTATATTGAAATGCCTTTAAAATAAAGTAACATATTTACCATAATACTCTGTTATGCGTTTAAACAAAAAATGACATTCATTTGAGTGAATGTCATTATAGTAATCTATATTTTAACTACTTTGATTGTATTAATTAATACTCCTTTTGAAGAAATTACAAAATTATAAATTCCATTTGAATAACTTGATAAATCTACTTTAGATTGGTTCTCAATTTTATTTATTAATCTACCATCTGCACTATATATAAGTAATGTAAATTCAGTTAAGTCAGTTCTAATTGTGATAATATCATTTACAGGATTTGGATAAGCAGAAAAATTAACGTCAGTACTTTCTCTATTTACTTTTATGACACCTGAATACGAATATTCACCATCAAAATCAGTTTGTTTTAATCTATAAAAAGAAACACCACTTAAGGGAGATCTATCTACATCATAATAACTAAGTAAACCGGAATAATTACCAGCGCCTTGTTGCGTTAAAATTTCGTTAAAGTTCTCACCATCTGCACTTCTTTCAATTGTAAAGTAGTCATTGTTTATTTCACTTGCTGTTTGCCAATATAAATCAACAGCGTCTTGATTATTTGTTGCTGTAAAATCAACCAATTCTATAGGTAATGGATTTACACCACTTAAATCGGCTAGTGTAAATGGGCTGAATGACGTGACTGGTGCTGATGTTATCACTGTTCCTGAAGTTGCGCTACCTGTTATACCACCATTCCCATGATTTCGCCAAATAGTACCATCCCAACGTGCTACAGCCAAATCATTTGGCTGTAATACCCCACTACAATTGTTTGCAGAGTAATTTTTATACGACAATGTTACGTTAACATTATTAGTTGATGCATTTCTATCAATTATCCAATATTCACAATTAGATACATGATCTAGACTTGTTTCAATAGGTAAATCTGGAATTCCATTAGTTACAACATCAGCAGCAAAGAATTCACCTCTAAATCTGGCTGAACTTGAAGATGGAGATGAAATAGCAGCTGGCCTATACACACCAACTTTACCAACTGGAAATGTAAATGTTTCATTCCCTATTTTTTCAAGAGGTCCATCAACAAATGCATCATCACTAACAGAAGATACAGTTGAATTATCATTCATATAGATTAAGTTTGCAGTTGAAGAAATTAAATTCCCTTGATCTAAATCTAGTTCAGTTCTAACAACTATTGGTGTATTTAACGTTATTTCACCATTAGGATTTAAGGTTTGTAAGTCTCTAAATTCTACATTTACAGTGGTACCTAAGTTATTTATACTTTGTGATGTTGTTCCATCTAAAATGGCTCTAGCATTAGAAGCTTCACCAATAATAATTGGTATACCATTGGAATTAACTGTTATATTTCCAGCATAAGTACTTGCAGCATTATAGGTTGGACGACTTCTTCCCACTCCTGATTGGATATAAGTTGCATCTCCGTTAAAATCATTGGCAGTTCCATTAGCAGGCATAAAATAACCTGTTCCTGTCACTTGCATAATAGCGTCATTATTAAACGTATTACCTCCAGTTGATGCATCATTATTTGCTCCGTTTTTTTCTAAAAATGCAGTCCCATTAAAAATTGTTCCTCTTAAATAATGTCTTGGACTTCTAAAATCAACATTACCATTCCATTCTGAATTATAATTTTCAATTCTAGAAGTTCCTGTTGGATGCAAAGTTTGAGGAGTACCTCCTAATTGAGTGAAATTTCTAAAATATAAATATCCCGCCACGAACCCTGAAGGAGAAATAGATATTGATTTCCCTGACGCCAGCGTACCTGTACCATTACTAGCACCAAAATAAACACCATCACCTGATATACTTGTATTTTCTACAGAAATATTATCATTATACACCCCAATGCTTGCTACAGAGTTATTACAATATACTTGAGAGTTTGGGGATGAACTAGAATTATTAATCGCTAAGGTCCCATTACATGTTATATCACCTGAACTCCCAAAATAAAAACGATTAAGATTACCCGAATTTGCATTATTAATAATTGAATTCCCTCCAATCGTCACAGATGCATTAGTTGAACTACTCACATATGTATAATTATTATTAACAGATCCACTATTTGTAACTGTTAAGTCACCAGAGATAGTAACAGTACTATTTGATGCTATGTAAAGGTTATCATTTCCCATTCCTAAATTTACAGCTGTAACATTTCCTACAATGTCAACATCTCCTGAATTTCCAATATATAAACTAGAAGTAGTAGAAGTTGCATTATTTATAGCACTGCAATCTCCAGCAATTTCCATTGTAGAAGCCCCACCAGAAGATAAAATAATTGAAGTATTTGAACCAATCCCTGTATTAGACATTGAAACATCACCTGCTACAGTATTTCCTACTGAGTTATATGCAAAATAAAGCCTATTCGATCCCGTATTTATCAAATCTAAACTTCCTTGACAAACATCAGGAAAACTGGAACCATGTAAGAAATATGAACTTCCTGAATTTTTTAAAACGGCATCACCAACAAATAAATTCCCTCCTGGACAATTATCATCTCCAACACCACCTGTTTTTTCCAGATAAGATGTTTGATTATAAGTTGTTTCTCTTGTGAACATTCTAGGCGCTCTAAAATCAACATTGCCACCCCAATTTGAATCACGATTATAAATCCTAGACGTACCTGTCGCCAATAAAGTATGATCGGTTGGCCCAATTTGTGTGAAATTTCTAAACAATAAATTTCCTGAAACAAAACCACCAGCACCAACGCTTATGACTTTTGTGGCAGCTAAAGTACCGCTTCCTCCATTACGACCAAAATTCACACCATCATTATTTACAACTGTGCTTTCCACCATAATATTTTCATTGTAATTACCAATACTATTAGCTCGATCATTACAAAACACACTAGAATTAGTAGCTGTACTAGAATTACTAATTGAAAGTGCTCCATTAAACGTGACGTCTCCATATTCACCTAAATAAATATAACTTGTTGTACCGCTTCCCAAATTTGTTACAGTTGAATTACCGTTAACTATCACTTCCGAATCAGTACCATTAGCAACAGTAACCTCTCCACTAATTGTACTCCCATTTAAAATATCCAAAGTATTTCCTAGTATTACATCTCCAGAATTACCAATAAAAATGGCACTACCTGAAAGAGCAGAAGTATTTGTTGCTTGACAACTACCACCAACAGTTACAGAAGCACCTGGACGATCTGAAAATCTAATACTTGCCCCCGTATTATCCATAA
>Ga0256845_1000937_pt1 | contig 24951 bp, 19 predicted proteins | sample RiftiametaG_FD_189101 | JGI IMG/M metagenome (GOLD analysis project Ga0256845, IMG submission 189101) | Tube worm associated microbial communities from hydrothermal vent at the East Pacific Rise, Pacific Ocean - Riftia | ecosystem: Host-associated > Annelida > Integument > Unclassified ... | reverse complement strand
ACTTGAGATAACGAGCGAAGCGGGCCAAGAGATAGCGAAAGACTTTCAGGAAATTGTCCAGAAAGCCCGCCAAGGAGAAGTGAACCAAGAAGACGCCTTTCGCTTGGTGTCAAAACTCAAGTCCGATCTTGATGGGGCTGCCTTGCACGCACGCGAGCTGCGAGAGGGGCTGAGTCAACGAGGAGAGGCTCTTAAAAAGCACAAACTGACGAGAGAAATTGGCAAAGCGCTTCAAGAAGGTCGCTACAAAGACGCTGAAGCGGCGATGAAACGCTTGGCGGAGCGATTGAGAACGGACAGAGCCCCGCTCAGCAAGAAAGAGCTAGACGAACTGCGCGCGTCTCTCGACGAATTGCGAAATATTACCCACGAGCGTTCCTCTGCGAACAAAAAAACTCAGGACTTGAATGACGACTCCGAGATAAATTCTCTCGAAGAACAGCGTCAAAGACTCCTCAAGAAGAAAAAGGCGGGCACCAGTACTCCTCAAGATGCGCGCAACTTGGAGAAGACAGAAAGGCGCCTCAAGCGACTCTCGCGCACCCGTAAAGCAAAATCAAAAGCCGCCCAGGAGACCTTGAGTGAATTGGACAAACAGCTCGCCCAAGCAGCCAAAGATCTGCAAAAAGAAAGAAAGAAAAGCGGCCAGTTTTTAGACCAGGCCAGTCAAACGCTGAAGCAAGGAACTCAGAAAATACTCACAGACAAGGAAAAGAGGGAACTTCTCAAACAAATCAAAGCACTCAAGGAGAAGCTGCGCAGGCAAAATAAAGACGGCAAACACGCCCAGCGCCTCAAAGAGTTCCAAAAGCGCGCGCGGCAGGCCAGAAAAAAGGCAGGACAAGCTCGAAAAAAATCATCCCAGTCAGGTGCTGGTCAAAAGAAAGGCGCTGGAAGCACCCAAGTACAGCTAGGACCCAACGGGCAAGCCCTACCTCAGTCAGGAAATGCAGAGGGCTCTGGCACAAAACCTGGGCAAGGAAAAAAACCCGGGCAAGAGCATAATCCAGACACTGCTGGAGAATCTTCGTCCTTGAAGAACTCAAAAGTTGAGGATAAAAATGCAGTGGCCCAAGACACCGGAGAGGGCGAAAGTGCCAGCGAGACCATTACCAGCGTGGCGGAAGAGGGCTTCGTCTCGGGGGCCTATGGTCGCCTCTACCACGAGTACCATACGGTGGCAGAAGAGGTGATGGACAAAGAGAAGGTGCCCCCCGGTCGAAAAGCCCATGTTCTTAGGTATTTCGAATTGATACGACCTCGCTACGGTAGTGAAAGCAGCCAAGGTAAAAAATGACGAACGACAAAGAAGCCCGCGCTCAACTCACTGACTTGAGGGAGAGCGTTCAGAAACTAAGAGATGCAATGATGACCATCATCGTCGGGCAGACAGAAATCGTAGACGGAGTCATCACCTGTCTACTGGCAGGCTCACATGTTTTGCTCGAAGGAGTGCCCGGTTTGGGTAAAACCATGCTGGTACGTACTTTGGCCGAAGCTATAGATTTACCTTTTGCCCGCATACAATTTACTCCGGATCTGATGCCCGCTGACATTTTGGGCACCACGGTGGTTGAAGAAAATAGCTCGGGAGGCCAGCGCTTCGAATTTCAAAAGGGCCCAGTATTTTCTCCCATAGTGCTCGCCGACGAGATCAATCGAGCCACTCCGAAAACACAAAGCGCTCTTTTGGAGGCCATGCAAGAGCACCGAGTCACCATTGGAGGAAAAACGCACGAGTTGGGACAGCCCTATTTTGTGTTGGCTACTCAGAACCCCCTTGAGATGGAAGGCACCTACCCCCTACCTGAAGCGCAATTGGATAGATTTTTCTTTAAACTCAAAGTTCCTTTTCCTTCGCGAGGCGATCTGCACAAAATTATCGACCGCACAACGGGGTCTCAGACAAATCATGTCCCCCAAGCATTGAACGGCAGTGACATTCGACGACTTCAGGCAATTGTGCGCGATGTGCCCATGCCCCATCATGTGCAAGACTTTATTGTGAGACTTTTGAGAGCAACACACCCCAACTTAGAGGGCGCCACAGAAAATGTGAGACGCTATGTTGCTACAGGCGCATCTCCCCGTGGGGCTCAAACGATGATTCTCGCCTCAAAAATACGTGCACTCCTTGACGGTCGTATCACCAGCGAAATCAATGATGTACGGGCAATTGCTCCCCCTGCTTTGCGCCATCGCATCTTGCTCAATTTCGAAGGGGAAGCTGAAGGCATCACCACAGATGCGGTCATTGATGAATTGCTGACACAATTGCCCGAAACCTTGGACTAAGCCCACGCACCGCTCTTTTTCATGTCGTTTTTCAGTCGATTTCGCAAACCCACGCCGAAAAAAGAAGATCTCGCTCGAGTGAGCGTCAATCTTTTTGACGATCAATTCTTGCGGCGACTTGAAACACTCTCCCTCACGAGTAGACGGGCCAACGCAGGAGTACGACGGGGGGAGCGACGCTCCCGTAAAAAAGGATCTGGTGTTGAATTTGCCGACCATCGCCCTTACGCCCCCGGGGACGATATTCGTTTTTTGGACATTGGTGTTTACCAACGCTTTGGTAAATTACTTCTACGACTCTTCGAAGAAGAAGAAGATCTCAGCCTCTATTTTTTGGTAGACACCTCCGCCTCCATGGCTGCTCACAATTCGAGCAAGCTCAATCAAGCTGCTAAAATTACGGCCGCCCTTGCTTATGTTGCCTTGGCTTCTCTCGACAGAGTCAGCGTACTGACCCTCAACTCACAAATTGCAACTAGGCTACCGCCAACTCGGGGCAAGGCACGGGCCTTTCGAGTTCTACGATTTTTGAGCGAGATGAGCGCTAGCGGTCAGACCGACCTAAGCCAAGCGCTCAAGGCTTTTGTTGCTCAAAATCGAAGACGGGGTTTGGCAATTTTATTGACCGATCTCTACGATCCTCAAGGGTTTGAAGCGGGTCTCAACGTACTGCGTTTTAACAAATTTGATGTGGTTGTGCTGCATCTGGTCGATCGATTAGATGCTGAACCCAACCTACGAGGCGATCTGCGCCTCGTCGACTCAGAAACGCAGGAAGAACGAGAAGTCTCCGTGACTCCTCAATTGATGTATAAATTGCAAGAAGAGGTTGAGCGGCGCCAAGAAGAAATTGAACGTTTTTGCGCCTCTCGCGGAGTACTTCATATTCGGGTGGATGCTCAGGCGCCCTTTGATGAAGTAGTGCTCAAGGTTCTACGAGCTGGAGGGCTCTTGCGGTGAGTGGAGCCATTCTCTCTTTCTTTTTAGTAAGCTTTGCCGGACTCTCTGGCTCTGCTCTCCTGGGCGCTTTGGGTGCAGCCGCAGTTGTCGTGGCTGGCCTCTATGTGCTTCAGCTGCGCCGGCGTAAGCGTGTCGTCCCCTTCTTAGAGATTTGGCAAAGACTTCTTCGTAGGCGCAAGGCTACAGCCTGGCGCTCACGACTGCAGCGCCTTCTTTCTTTTCTGATCTCGCTCTTGATAATCTTTTCCCTCATTTTAGCATTGAGTGATCCTCACGCCGAAGATGAGAAGCTAGGGGGACGGTCCTTTGTCGTCATTGTAGACGTTTCCGCCTCCATGGCCGAATCGGTAGACGGAAAGTCGCGATTGGCACGCTCCCAAGAGCGGGTACAGTCTTGGTTCAAGAACTTGGGTCCGGGCGACGAAGTGCTCCTGGTTGAATGGGGCGCTCGCCCCCGCCCTCTCGACGCGTTTTCGGGAGATGTAGAAGTCCTCAAGACCGCCGTAGAAAAGTTGCGCGTCTTGGATGTAGCCGCTCCTTTGGCCCCGGCTCTTGCCCTTGCAAAAGATGCTTTGAAAGGCAGAAAGTATCCAGAGATCATCCTTGTGAGCGACGGAGCCTTTCGCGAGCCACCCGCCAGCGTGCTGAGAGAGCTCCCCTCCCTTCGTTTCGCATCCGCAGCAGAAAAAAAGGACACCCTAGGTGAGAATATTCAAATTATCTCCTTCTCTGCTCGTCGCTATCCCCTCTCTGCCGACCGCTTTGAAGTTCTAGTTGAAATTAAGAACTCATCGACCGAAAGTGCGCTTCTTGAGCTACTCATTCTAGAAGCAGGTGAAAAAGGTGAAGAAAAATCTATCTTAGATTTACGAAATTTTACTCTCGCTCCTCAAGAAAAGATCACCCGTGTTTACAAAGATCTTGCCCACGCCCAATGGGGTCTCATTGCAAAGGTCAGACGAACCGACGGTAAAGAAGACAACTTTCCCAGGGACAATATTGCACGCACCATTTTATCCCCCAGAAAACCATTGAGTTTACTGGTCGTCGGTGAGGCAAATCATTTCTTGGAGGCCGCTCTGCTCATCGAAGAAAGCCTTGAGGTGCGCCGGGTGAGTGCAGAGAATTATCCTTCAAGCGCAGCTGTCGATCTCACGATATTCGATGGTGTGTTTCCCCCACGCTCACCTCATACGCACGCGGCGCTCTACTTTGGCACCCCGAAAACAAGAGAAGAAAAGAAAAATTATCCCCTAGAAATCGGAGATAAACTGAAGATGTTCGGTTTTGATACTTGGGATAAGAATTCTCCAGTTTTTCGATTGCTCGACCCCTACGATATCCAAGTACTTGTAGGCCATGAACTACTCACACAAAAGCAGGACAAAACCCTAGGAGCGAGCGATGGAAAAAGCATTTTGGTGCGCGGCAAACGGCTCGATGGCGACTTTTTGGCCCTTGGTTTTTCTCCGCGCGATAGCGATTTTGTCTTACGGACGGTCTGGCCCCTCTTTGTCATCAATGCGGTGGAGAGTCTTGTCCCCCGTGACGGAGGACTCGAGCAACTAAGCCTCAAAACCGGCACAACGTGGCGTCCTCGCGTGCTGGGCAATGGCACCACGGCAACGATAATCGGCCCCCTGCGAGCGGGTAAGAGTGCTCTACCTTTTGAGGTTCCGGTAGAAGAAGGAAGAGCTATATTTTTTGGTCAAGAGGCTGGTTTCTACGAGGTAAAAACCAAAGAAGGCTCTCAGCGTTTTGCCGCCAGTATGTTCGAGTCTCAAGAAAGCTCTTTTTTAGAGAAAGATGAGCTCGCCTTGGGTGACGTCACAGCCCAACAGATGAAAACAATTGCCCCGCGTACCCAAGAGGCTCCTTGGCTCTGGTTGCTACTCGGGGTTTTCGCCGTCTCCTTTTTCGAGTGGTGGAGCTACCACCAAAGGTGGACTGTATGATGAGAAAGCTCCTCACTTTCGGCTCTACGCACAGAAGGCATGTCGTTCTATGGGCAGCGTTGGCCTGCGGCCTGAGCGCGCTCATCGCCCTGGGGCTCAGACTACACTTTCCCGAAGCGCAAGACTTGAGCCTGCGAGGGTGGGGGCGAAACTTTCAGTTTGGTGATGCCCGCGCCCTTTGGTTGCTCCCCTTGATCCCCCTGCTTGTCTTTGCCCTGGGTCGCTCCTTTGCCGATCTACCCTGGCAACAGCGAGCCCTCTCTTTCCTCCTCCGCTCTTGTTTCTTTGTCTCCCTCGTTTTTGGGCTCACCCAGCCCCAAGAAAGGGAAGAGTCTAGTCGAGTTTGCACTCTTCTCCTCCTCGATGTCTCCTCGAGCGTCGGAGACTCCGCTCTTCATCAATTTCGAGAAACTCTGCGCCTACTTGAAAAGGAAAAAAGCAAAGAAGACGAATTAAGACTCCTTCTATTTGCAGAAAAGACGACAGAATTTCCACTAGTTTACGATAAAAATACAGGCATGAAGCTCCCCTCTCTTGATGAGTTGCGTGAGGGAGCGCCAGGAAAGGCCAGCAACGTCGAAAATGTCGTCGATCTGGCAGCGGCCTGGACACGTACTGATTGCATCACACACTACCTGCTCTTCAGCGACGGAATTGAGACCCGCGGACACGCTCTCGCCGCTATTGCGCGGGCCACAAATCGCGGCGTAGAAGTACACACCCAGCTTCTCGACGAAGCCCCTCCTGCGGACGTCGCCTTGGTAGAACTGGAAGTACCCCAAAATATTAAAGTGGGCGAAGCCTTTCAGGTGCGAGTGCACCTCAACTCCATTCGCAACGCTAACGGCGAGTTACGACTTTATCAGGAAGAATCCCTCAACGGCCTAGGAGGAGTGAAAAAAGTATCCCTCCAAAGCGGACAAAGCACCCATACTTTTGCGAGTGTCGTGCGAGTTCCGGGAGATATTTCTTACCGGGCAGAATTCATCCCCGAGGGAGATGACGCCCATGAAGAAAACAACCATTTTACAATCTCAGTAGAGGTTGCAGGTCCTCCACGAATATTACTCATTGACCGCAATCCCCATCAGGCCACCTACTTGGCTCAGGCCCTCGTCGCGCAACAATTGCACGTCGAGGTCCGAGGCCCCCATGCCCTCCCTCAATCGCCCCAAGAAATGGGCGCTTTCCAGTTTCTTATTCTCTCTGATATGAGCCGCACAGACGTGAGCCGGAGTGGTCAGCTCTTGATAGAAGAGTATGTGCGCGCCGGAGGCGGCTTGCTCTTTTCTGGAGGCGAGGCGGGCTACGGCCCGGGCGGCTGGCAAGGCTCAAAACTCGAAAAAATTCTGCCCGTTCGTATGGATGGCAGCAAAGAAAGAGAAATTCCCATGGTGGCAATGTCTCTTGTCATCGACCGTTCGGGATCCATGACTGGACTTCCCCTCGCGATGGCGAAAGAAGCTTGTAATGCGACCCTAGGAGTACTCGACCCCAACGATTTAATTGAGGTCATTGCCTTTGACTCCCGGCCAAAGCGCTACGTCAAAATGCAACCTGCCCGCTATCGCTCACGGATTGAAAACTCCGTCAGTCGTATCAAGGCCGGTGGAGGAACAGAGATTTTTAATAGCTTGGACATGGCTTATCAAGATCTCGCCGCCATTGAAGCCAGGAAAAAGCATATTATCTTGCTCACAGATGGCAATGCCGGTAGCGACGGGCTCTATGAGCTTGCGTCTGCGGCATTTGCGGAGGGCATCACCATTACAACCGTAGGCCTAGGGTCGGGGGTCAACAGAGAATTGTTAACCCTAGTGTCCGAAGCCGGTGGTGGACGATTTCATGGGGCAGAAGACCCGGCTCATCTACCCCGCATTTTTACCCGTGAAACGGAGCTTATCTCAAAAAAACCCACCTTGGACGATTGGTTTCCAGTGGGAGTCGCCCAAAACGCAGGTTTTTTGCAAGGTGTGCACATGGGGGGCGCCCCACTGCTCAGAGGTTATACATCTACGCAACTAGCCCCCCCACCCGCCGAATTGATTCTCGTCAGCGATCGGGGAGAGCCTATATTGGCTCGGCGCCCCGTGGGTCTTGGCTGGACCCTTGCGTGGACGAGTGATCTCAAAGCACGCTGGGCCACCGATTGGCTCAAATGGCCGCAGTTCTCTCGCTTCATCTCACAGCTGGTTCGTAAACATCAGCAAAGTGATGATAGGGAGATACGCCCCATGGTCTTAGAACTTCAAGGAGAAGAACTCATTGCAACCGTCGACGCCTATGACGAGAGTGAGAATTTTGATAATTCTCTCAGCTCCTCTCTAGAAATTCGCCTTTTGGGGGACAATGAAAAGAGTGAAGCATCAGGACACCATCTACCCCCCACCCCCTTCGTGCACGTTGCTCCTGGTCTCTACCAAGCTCGAACTCGGCTTCCGAGCTTGGGCGCCTACGCCGTAAAAGCGACCCATTTTCGCCTCACCGCCAAGCAAAAAAAGGTGGCTGCGGGAGTCAGTTTTGGTTCCGTTTCACGACCCTACGCAGAAGAATTTCGTGATCTGCGCCCGCGTCCCCAGGCGCTCAAGAGCTGGGCTCAGCTCGGCGGCGGCAAGTTTGATCCCGCTCCATCCGAAGTATGGAATGCGAGGGACAAAACTGTTCTAGAACGAAAAAGTAGACAAAATGAATTCATCTGGATTTCTATTTTTCTTTTTTTGAGTGATCTACTTCTCCGCAGGGTGCGCCTCTTTGGGCGCGAAGCTCTAGCGTGATCAGCCCCATCACTTGATTTATGTAGCGTCCCCCCGAGCGTAGATGCTTGCAACATAATTGAGCACGTCGGTAGCGCTCACTTCATTATAACCAAAATACTTAATCAAACGAGCCTTGATAATATTAATTTTCTCTTGAGTCTCGCGATCGACCACGGCGCTTACAAGAGTCTTCAGCTTGATGCTATCTTTCTGATCTTCAAAAAGCTTCATCTCTAAAGCGCGACGCAACCTATCGTTAGTTTGCCAGTCAAATTCTTCACCTTCAACAGCTTTGGCGCCAATGAAGTTCATAATTTCGCGCCTGAAATCGTCTTTTCGATTCTCGGTGATATCAATCTTCTCTTCAATTGAGCGCATCAACCTCTCGTCCGGTTGCTCGTCCTGCCCGGTGTACTTATTCTTTACTCTCTCTTTGAGAGTATATGCCTTGATATTGTCAATGTAGTTACCGGCTAACTTAGCGGTAGCTCCTTCGTCAGCACTGATAGCACGCTGTACCTCATTTTTAACAATTTGCTCATATTCGTGCTTTACAACACCAATCAGTTCACCAAATCGCGTGCGTTCGTCGTCACTTGTGATCAAGGAATGGCCTCGCAGCCCCTTTTCTAACTCGTTGAGCACCATAAATGGGTTAATGGTGCCCTCACCCTGATCGTTTACCAACGCATTGGATATTTTGTCCTGGACGTAACGAGGGCTTGCCCCCTCCATGCCTTCTCGCACTACTTCTTTGCGTAACTCTTTGACCGTGTCTTGGGTATAGCCCGGCAGCACACGCCCATCGTAAAGATGAAGTTTTTGAATGAGCTCAAGATTGTGTTTTTTGGGCTCTTCGAGACGAGTGAGCACAGCCCACATGGCCGCGACTTCAATTGTGTGCGGAGCCACATGGCGCCCACCAACTTTCTCCTGGTCGAAATCTTTTTCGTATATTTTTCTCTCATCGCTCAGCTTCGTAATATACGGAATATCAATTTTTATGGTTCTATCTCGCAATGCCTCCATGAATTCGTTGTTCAATAGACGGTTGTACTCCGCCTCATTGGTGTGGCCGATGATGAGTTCGTCGATATCAGTTTGCGCGAATTTTTTTGGCTTGATGCGATGCTCCTGGGAGGCTCCAAGTAAATCGTAAAGAAATGCCACGTCCAATTTAAGAACTTCTACAAACTCGATGATTCCGCGATTGGCGATATTGAACTCACCGTCAAAGTTGAAAGCACGAGGATCGGAGTCAGAGCCATATTCGGCAATTTTACGGTAATTTATGTCCCCCGTGAGCTCGGTCGAATCTTGATTTTTTTCGTCTTTGGGCTGAAAAGTCCCAATGCCCACACGGTTTTTCTCACTAAGAATGAGACGCTTCACACGAATATGCTCTTCGACGACTTTCTGCCAGTCCCCATCGTGGCTCTGCATCAACTCACGAAAAATAAATCGACTAGCCGGATCTAAGTCGCCTTTTACTTTGACAGAAAATTCTTGAGAAGAGAGCCCCAATTTATCAATCGCCTGACGGCGCCATTCGAGGGGGATCAACTTAAGAGGCTCCTCATGCATTGGAGAATCAAAAGTATCGACGTCTTTACCCGCGAGACCAAACTTTTCTAGCCCCACCCAACAGAACGTATAGAGGGCCCCTGGCTTCGTCTGAGAGTAATTCTCCAACCCTTTTTTAAGCAGACGTGCAATGGTTGATTTACTTGATCCGACAGGACCATGAAGCAATATTACACGTTTTTCTGGGCCAAAACCTTGAGCAGCCGCATTGAGCACACTCATAAGTCTCATCAACGGAATATCAAGACCAAAGACAGCATCGCGCCCCTCTCCATCAGGATCTTGAAAAAAGTTATAGCGGGTCAGCTGCTTTTTATTGTCAATATACTCCTCACACCCGTAAGAAACGACCATATCGTACGCACGCTGAAATGCATTGCGAGTTACCTGGGGGCAATCGCGCACGATTGCGAGGTACTCTTCAAATGATCCTTCCCATGAGAGATCTCGATAACGATCGTAATCTTGCATGGCGGCAATCTCTGCCACCATATTTCCAACATGCGATTTTACACTCACTTGCCTGTCCCCCTGGCTCGATGAATCGAATTTCACCCAATGGCCTAGGATACCACAAGTTGACAGGCATCAGGGTGTTCGCGCTATTTGGTGGAGATCTAACGAGAAATCGATAGATTTTCTCAATCTTGCCCTCTCCTCGACAAATAGAATTGAATTTATTTCGCCGAACAGCCTTTTTGATCTTTCGAGGACTTCACTGCAGCCAGGCGCAGCTTTACCTGATTACGCAAAATTCCCGATACTTTGTCCGACAAAAGAGGGGCGATTCTCTCCTTGAGGTCAACGGGTTTGAGGTAAGCTAGGGCGCTAACAGAGGCCAGGCCAAGTTCTATAGGCCCGTCACCCATCGCCGTTGTTAGCGATTGTGCACTTTGAGTAATGTCTTGAAGCGAGCCTCTATCACACAATTTTCCAAGAGACAGAGTCGCTTCGGCCCTTACTTCAAACGAATCGTCATCGTGCATGCGCTCACGAAGCTCCTCAACGACTGACTCGCCGCCGTAATGAGCAAGAGAGCGGGCTAGGGCGCGGCGCACTACTGAAGAGCCATCGCGACTGAGGCGCCGAGACATCAAGGAGGCAAATGCTCTTGCCTCCGGCGATTGAGGAGCGAAATTTCCCCCCGCAGCGGCTGCCCGCAGACGCACCTGGGGCCAGGGATCGTCCACAAGCAGAGGCTCCAACTCTATCGCGCTCAGTTTTCCCGGTTCTCGTACCAATACGTCCAGAGCGGCCCTTCGCACGCGCACGTTTTTATGCCGAAGAAGAGACCGAGTTTCGCCGTTGAACTGAGGCGCGCCCTTTGTGAGTTCCACTTCAGCCAATAGCTCCAAAGCATGCACGCTCAGTGCTGCGCTGGGGATCTCTTGGAGCCCTTTGGGCTTTTTTCCAGAAACCCAAGCCGAAAAGGTATCGGAAAGGTCCGAATTGCCAGCAGCTAGAGGCAAAACGGTGGCCGCCAACAAGTAGGCGTCTTCAAATTCTGCATTTTGAGCCAGGCGACTGACTAATTTCTCTGCAGGTGTCCCCCAGTTGGGTAGAACAGGGCCCAAGGCACGCACCAATTGCAATTGTGCCTTCTTTGACAACGAGTGCTCACCTTCTTGTGTCTCGATGAGTTTTTTCAATTCGACGCGACCAGCTTTTGAGTGTGCCAATTGAAAAAGAGCCTCGCGCAGGTAAGCACGCCGCGCTCGCCCTTTGACATGCAAGCGCCTAGTAATTGTGACGGCAGCCAATGGGGGGGACACCTCAACTAAACCCTGGGCCAAGTGAACTTCTCCAGCTCGGGAAGCGTGAGCAAAGCGAGCGGCAAGAACGGCCGCTCCTTCTTCGCCCAATTTTTTGAGGACCCTCAAGCCCCGCGCACGCTCCACGTCATTGCCGAACTCAATAGCGGCCACGTAGATCGGAGCAGCTATTTTCCCGGGCATCTTGTCGGCAATATCGAGTACCCGCGACCTGGCCAAACGCGATAGCCCCCTATAGCGCTGAGCGATGAGTAAGGCCGCACTGTTTCCCCGCACGGGCAAAGCAGAAAGAGCTAGCCCCGGCTCACTCTTTTCCAACTGATCAATCAACTCTTTTGTGGTGACCCCGCTCTTGGTTTGGGCGCGCTGCATCACCTCGACCACCAGGAGAGGATTGCGCGGCTGAACCAGGGCAATACAATCACTTTCACCCAAGGGCGGTAAAACTACATTGTGAAGCGTCGAAGACGATTCTGCGAGAGTCAGCCTGTAAACCTGGCTTTCGGTAGCAAGCCAGATAAACTCTTTTTGAGCATTTGTCTGAGAAAGTTCTAACGATAAGAAATTTCCTTGAACGCCATCATTTAGGCGAAATTCGACAAATTGATGCCCGTAATTCCAGCTTACGCTACGGTCGCCGTCCACCGGCACGAGAGAAGAACGCGCGTTTGAAGCCTCCAAGCGCAAGAGGACGTCTCCGGCCTCCTTGTCAAATGGAGTAGAACGTAGCTCCTTTGCCTCCTCCCTCTCTTTCTTAGAAAGTGGTGATGTCGCAACTCGATGAAATCGACCCTGAGCCGGATCGAAGAGACGAACTCTGCCGGGCACTTTTCTCCCGCAGGCCCCAGGGCGAAAAGCATTTTCTACAAAAATCTGCTGACCGGTTCGCGCTTTAGCTAGGCGAATCAAGGTGCCAGACTTTGAATCAACCCCCGCCCAACCCTTCAGCAGGACTTGAGGTTGAGAAGTGCCTTCGCCTGGTTTTTTTATAGGTGCACCCAACACGAGCACCGAATAGAAATTCTTATCGCCGCCATAGCGGATCCACAGAGCACGCTGCCCTCCTTCGAGTAAGAGGCGGGTGATGCGTCGAGGAAGATTCACAGCCTTTTCTGGAATTACAAGAGAAACGTGGCCGCCCGCCGCAGAGTTTTTCTCTTCACGATTGAAGAAGAAAACCCGTTGGAAAGGCGACGCCCCCTTTTCAAAAAACACCCCGAAGGACTTGCGCTCCTTGGTGCCCGCTAAAGAGTGTTGGGCACTTAATTGGGGAAGTTTCTCTTGCGCGACACCAGCCTTTGGCTGCGCTGTCGGCGGGGTGTCGGCCCGGGCAAGTCCCGTGCTTGTGAGGACGCCCCCGGCCCCCAAGCAACTCAGAGCGAAAGGTAGAAGCAATCGAGAACCTTGGGGCGGAGAAAACGACCAACGAGAAAACGGCGAAAAAAAACGGGACAAAGACAACACCCCGAGATGTTGCCCGCCCCCTTGCTTGGACTCAAGCCTTTCAAGTGGCCCCTGCTCGGTTCAGCTGGGCTCACAGAGACGACGAGACCACAAAAAGGCGTCTGCCCGTTGGCCATGAATTGTCATATGGCGGGGTAAACGCCCCGTACGACGAAAACCAGCTGTAACCCAAGCGGCAGTGAGTTCAACCGACTCGGCTGAAGAGATAGCAAAAACAGAAACGACCCCGTTCGCCTTCAAGTCTTCGCAAATTTTCTTAAACGACGCTGCGGTCAACCAAGTTTCCTTATCACCTCGCGGAGCACAAACAGCTTCAACGAAAGCGTTGTCAAAACACGGTTGAACTTCCACCCCCACCAGAAGTGAGAATCCTCCGCGGGCAGTACAAAGAAACTTGTCTTTTTCTACATCTCGCCCAAAGTCCTCGAGACCGGTGAGCGCCCGCCCAGAGTTGACAGCGTTCTTAAATGCCTTGTCGATGTCCTGAGAGCGAGCCAAGGTAACTTTTACCTTGGGCATCGTTTCGGGAGCACGATTGCGCATCAAGCGGCGCCCCGCTTGATAGGCCCGCTCAGCTCGATCGGAAACGGCCAGGCTAGGAGACTGGGAGATCTTAATGCGAGTACCCGATTCGAGAGGAGCCTCACGCTCCATCTCCATACCAAGAATATAACCGTCGCTGCGCTTGTAGAAACCGGGAATGGTGCCCTCTTTCTCGAAGCCCATTTTGAGCCAAGTGTTGGATTCTTCGCGCTCCACCACAGTGTACACACGACAGATGCCTTCACGCTCTGCTATTTCGCGAACGAGATCGAATTTCTTGGCTTGCGGCCCCGCACGAAAGTCAATGATGCGCATGCTTTGTGTACGACGGTTCACAAGCAAACACAGGGAAACATCCCCGCGAGAGATCTTAAACTGATCACGTTCACTTTCTGGTGCCTCCGCATCCAGCTCCCAGGCAGCCACCCCGCGCAATGGCGACGCCTCCTGCTCGGTCAGACTCTGTGCGGCCTCAGTGCCCATTTCAAACTGCTCTATGGCTAAACTTCGATTCATGGTTCCCCCCTCAAATCTCTTGGTTACTTATTCTAAAAACATGCGGTGTCTCATCGACTCCAACTCTCGAAATTTCCCTTCTTCGAGAATGCTTATCAGCTAGCATTTGAAAGTTAGTGAGATCAACATCAACTCCACTGCTTTTCCCCAGGTTAGGAACACGGTGTAGGAGCGTGTGTGTGGTCTCTAAAAGACCTACACGCAGACTTGTTCAGTTGTCTCAAAACCATATCAACCCTCATCAAGCACTCAGTAAAATGTCAGATTCAGAGGAGAGGGGCCTAGTAAAACTGCAAGATGAGGAACTGGAGAGACTCGCCAGCAGGGGGCAATTCGACAAATGTTCTGGAAGCGCTGCGGACCCCAAAAACTGCCTCTCAAGTGAACAGGTGTGGATAACCTGGGTCCAATAATTATTTTGAACTTTCTTTGCTCGGACCCCCCGATTGTACAAACCGGCCCTTAGACCAATTCAACGGCAAGCTTATCGAGCACGTTATCTAAATTTCCTCGCGACACCGAAACGCGCGTGGGCATGCCGCCGTCCAACCCCAAAAGCTGAATGAAGTTGATCCCGCTATTGAATGGCGCCGCCATGGTCACATTCTGCGAATCCACAACAATACTCACCTGTTCTAGCTCCTGACCCATCAATAAAAGACTCGTCTTGTCGACCTGCTTGTATCCGTGGGCAATGTCCACCATCGCAACGCCTCCCCCACCCCGTCGACTGAAACGGCGATAGCTCTGGGCCGCACGGCGAGTTTCTTTCTCGATAGGAACCATCAGGGCGGCAGCCTCTTCGATGAGGGCAAAAAGAGCCTTGTCTTTCACCCCGTCCACCAAGGAGCGCACAACTAAGGTGTAAAGAGCCTTGTCCCGAGGGCGAGCGCGTAAGGCGCGGTCAAATACCAAGCCCACAGAGGAGGGTTTGCCTGTTCTCGTATCGATTGCATGAGCGTCCGCGTCGCAGCCTAAATAGGGTTCTTTTCCGCCCAATTTCCACTTTGCAGCGCTGGCCAAGCCATCAAAGTCCGTGTGGCAGACAATCGTGTCTACCGGCCCGATACGCTCCACTAGCTCCGGGGAAATCATCTCGGGGCAAGCACCGTGTTCAGCCTTGGTACACAGTACAAATCGGGCATCGTCCTGATATTCGACGTGCCGATCGTGATCGTGGTGGTCAACCCAACCGACCAGACGGTCGCCCAAGCCGTCGATCAGCTTTTTGGTTACTTTATCAAAGCCGCCGCCTGCCATACCGGCAAAAGCGATGTCCAAAACGACGACCCGTCCCTCAAGACGGCTGGCTTTGGGCAGTTTTCGGGGAGTTCCAAATGCAAGAGCGACCATAGCGGGGCCTTAGCACACCCCCCAGCCAGGCTCTGTGCCTCTTCGCACCGAAAACGCGACTGGGCGGGCTTTTTTTACCCAAACGCCAAGCCCCTTGCCTGCCTCCGCATCACTTTGCCCAATTTTACCCCCAGAGGGCCCCGCTTTCCCAGGGGGCGCACCCTCATGGTAGGCTCCGAGTGCTTTGGCAAACGAAGAACTATTTACCGCCCTTCAGCATCCCCTCGACGCGACCGATCTTTCCCAATTGGGTAAAAAGTATTCAGGTAAGGTACGCGACTGTTATACAACCGATGATGGTAGGCGCATCATTGTGGTCTCCGATCGCATCAGCGCTTTTGATAGAAATTTAGGAGTATTGCCCCTCAAAGGACAGATTCTCAATCGAATTGCTGCCTGGTGGTTCGAGCAGACCAAAGATCTCGTGCCCAACCACGTAATCGAAACACCCGATCCGAACGTGCTCATTGCCAAAGAGTGCACCCCCCTTCCGGTGGAAATGGTCATGCGCTCCTATCTTACAGGCACCACCTCCACGAGCATTTGGGTGCATTACGAAAAAGGAGCGCGAGAGTTTTGTGGTCACCAGCTTCCGGATGGTCTCAAGAAGCATCAAAAACTACCCAAGACCCTCCTGACCCCCAGCACAAAAGCGGCTCAGGGTGATCATGATGTCTCTGCATCCCGTGAAGATATTTTGAAACTGACAGGAATGCCAGTTGAAGACTTTGATAGAGCCGCCGAATTGTCCCAAATTCTCTTTGCAGAAGGTCAGCGCATCAGCGCTGAGCGTGGTCTCATTTTGGTCGATACAAAATACGAATTTGGTAAGACCAAAGAGGGGGAGATAGTCGTTATTGACGAAATTCATACCCCCGATAGTTCCCGCTACTGGTTCGCAAATTCTTACGAGGAACGCTTTGCGGCAGGAGAGGCCCCCGAGAGCTTTGACAAGGAGTACTTGCGGCGCTTTTTGGCGGCAAAAGGTTTTATGGGTGAAGGGGAAATTCCAGAAATTCCCGACGATATTCGCGTGGAGTCCACAATTCGCTACCGCACAGCAATCGAGCAATTGATGGGGGAAAAGTTCGTCCCCAACTTAGAAGATCCAATTCCTCGCATTCGAAAAAATCTCGGTATTTAAGTTCAATTTCTAGTGGCTGTCTAAAATCAACCCGCCCAAAATCGCCACTAGTTAAAATGAACCCAATGGGCGAATCGAGTTTACAAATACCAATTGAGTGAAAAAGGAGTCCTGCCCCCATGTCTCTTCATGAAACTTTTATTCTCTCAGCGCGACGCACTCCCATTGGAGCGTTTTTAGGCTCTCTTTCTTCACTCACAGCCCCCGAGCTTGGGGCCCAGGCTATCCAAGCCGCCGTTGCGAGCGCGGGCATTGAGGGGGATCAGGTGCACGAGGTATTTGTTGGCAATGTATTGAGCGCAGGGGTCGGTCAGGCCCCTGCACGGCAAGCAGCTCTCAAAGGTGGCTTGCCCACTAGCGTCGGGGCAACCACCGTCAACAAGGTGTGTGGCTCGGGGCTCCAAGCCCTCATTCTTGCTCGACAGACCCTGCAAGTTGGTGCCGCTGAGATAGTTGTCGCCGCGGGTATGGAGTCCATGTCGCAAACGCCTCACTATCTAAACAATCATCGCGGGGGCGTATCTTTAGGCAATAGCCCCCTCGTCGATGGCATCATTCACGATGGTTTGTGGGATCCTTACAATAATTTTCATATGGGTGCGGCGGGCGAGCTTTGCGCCGCCAAATATTCTCTCAGCCGCGAAGCTCAGGACAACTTCGCTCGAGAAAGCTATCGTCGAGCTCGTGCGGCACAAGAGTCCGGCTTATTTCAGTCCGAGCTTATCCCTCTTACCCTCACTCATCGCAGAAAACCCTCCTGGGTTGTGGATCAAGACGAAGAGCCCCTACGCGGACGTCCAGAAAAATTTGCTTCACTACGCCCTGCCTTTGACTCAAAAGGTACCATCACCGCCGCCAACGCCTCTTCGCTCAACGATGGGGCCGCTGCCCTCGTTTTAGCAAGCAGCGCCGCGGTAAAAAAGCATGACCTTCGGCCTCTTGCTCGCATAGTAGCCACAAGTACTTTTGCTCAAGATCCCCAATGGTTCACTACCGCTCCAGTAGGCGCTGTTCACCGTGTCCTAAAAGAAGCTCAAATCAACAAAGAGGCCATCGACCTCTGGGAAATCAACGAAGCTTTTAGTTGCGTCACCATGGCTTGTAGTCATTTGCTTGAGCTCGATCCCAATCGGGTCAATCTGCACGGTGGCGCTGTCGCCCTCGGGCACCCCATTGGTGCCACCGGAGCACGCCTGGTCACTACCCTTCTGCACTCACTTCTCCTTCAAGAGAAAAAACTGGGCCTCGCAACCCTTTGCATTGGAGGGGGAGAAGCCCTTGCCCTCATCATTGAACGCTGTTGATTGAAACGTCATACGACTTCCAAAAAACATGGCAGAATGCACTTAAAATAGCATTTTTAGTGAAAAGGGTGCACTATACCATGGTTTTTGTCAAAATCTCAAATCCTTGCGAGGTGATCAATAGTGTGTGTTCAAATTGCGCAGAAAGACTTCCGTCTAAAGTTCTGACGGTCCAGCCGTCTGCATCACAAGTCACCTCTGCTTTTCCAAAATTTATCATGGGCTCAATGGTGATCACCATACCTGCCTTGAGACGCAAACCATGCCCTCGTTCTCCCACGTGGGAGACATGAGGCGGCGCATGCATTTGACGCCCAATCCCATGGCCTCCATATTCACTCACAACAGAGCATCCTTCTTTTTTGGCAAGCTCCTCTATTGCGAAACCAACATCGCCTAACCGAACGCCTTCGCGCAATCGCTTGATGCCCGCGTCCCGCGCGCGCTCTGCGACTTGAACCACATGACGCGCCTCCGGTGATACTTTTCCAATCAATACAGTGCGAGAGGTATCACCATGAAATCCATCGATATGGGAGGTAATATCAATGTTGATGATATCCCCCTCCTCAAGAAGCTCATACTCATTGGGTATTCCGTGACAGACAACGTCGTTACGACTTGTGCACACGCTCGCAGGAAAACCCTTGTACCCCAATTGACTCGGGCGTGCCCCCCGAGCAAGAGTATCCGCCCGGACAAGGGCATCTATCCTTTGAGTACTCATTTTTGCCGCAAGTTGTGCAGTGACGGCGCCTAGTGTTTTGGCTGCAATTCGTCCTGCACGGCGCAAGCGCTCAATATCTTTACCTCGGTAGATTTCAATCACCATGGCTCAAAGACTGCCCCCCTCAGTGAAGCCTTTCCAATACCATTTAGGTATGGCGCTATTGCCCAGCGCTGGGTCACGGCTAACCTTGAAATCATGAGTCTTTGTCAACTCTCCTATTTTGTGGCCGTCGCCGAAGAGGCGCATCTTTCTCGAGCTGCTCTGCGACTCAATATCTCGCAACCTCCCCTCACGCGTCAAATTCGCAACCTAGAGGAGGAGCTGGGGATGCAGCTCTTTGAGAGAACTCCTCTTGGAATGCGTCTACTCCCCCCCGGAGCGAAACTCTTGGCAGAGGCCAAAAGCATCTTGAGCCAAGTCAAAAATATTCCCCAATTGCTCCGGGCCTCCCCTGCACCAGGTCTCGCTCTAGACGCAGACAATTTGTAAGGGCAAGTGCTGCGCGCCCCTTGCTCTCAGAGCTCTCTTCGTAAAATGTAGCCTATGATGATGGGGCGCCAAACTTAGTTTGAAGTGCCGCGCAGACCTCTGGGGGGGCATAGCGAGCGACATCGCCGCCATGCCTCGCGATATCACGGACCAAGGACCCACTCACAAATCCATAATTAGTTCGCGTGGGCAAAAAAATCGTATCAATGTCGGGTGCCAGGTCCGAGTTGGCATGAGCCATTTGCAGCTCATACTCAAAGTCCGCACCTACGCGCAACCCACGCACCACAACCCGACTTCCCATCAGATGGGCATAGTCGACCAGTAGGCCCTCAAACGAAGAGACTATCACCCCCTCAAGATTTGCGCATACGGCCTCCATCATCGCGAGGCGCTCATCTATCGAGAAGAGCGCGTTGCGAGAATGATGGCGTCCTACGGCCACTATCAGCTGAGGAAATAAGCTAGCCGCGCGTTTCACTACATCCAGATGCCCAAAGGTCATCGGATCAAAACTACCAGCGTAGATGGCTGGACCGCTCTTACTCAAGGTCTGCCCTTGGGCTGAGGGGGTGCTGGAGGCGCTAGAGGCTTCGCTGCGGTTGAGGGAGTTGAGGGAGTTGAGGGAGTTGAGGGAGTTGGAGTCTTCTCAGGAGCAATAGGAGGGCCCATTGAGGCTCCCGCAGAAGGCTGGCTGCTCCGCGCACGGGCAGCAGCGTGTGCTTCGGCGGCAAGACGCCGTCGCATCTCGACAACTTCTAATGGGAGATCTTCCAACCACAATGTCTTTCCCCTGTCGGCAAAGGTAAGACGAAAGGTTCCAAAAAGCCCCGCGCCGGCAAAACCGTCCAAGTCAACTCCTACTTGTTTTTCGACCGCTTCAATCGGCGCGCCGTAGACTCCGGGTACGTTCGGGATCTCAAATGCCCCGAGGCGCAGCATGGGTAAAATACCGTGACGCAAATCGCCTCCTCCGGGCATGCCTGCAAAGGTCGAACTATCCACACCAGCTTTCTTCCAGGCAGCTTCATCAAGAGCCAAAGGAAAAGCCATGGAAGTATTTACCAAAAGAGAAGAGGAAGGGGCGGTACGCGCGGTGCCAAATGCTCCCGGTAAAACCATGGCTCCTCCTCGGTAAAATATTGGATGAATAGTAGTTGCTTGAGGAGGCGCGGGAGGCTCGTAGTTGCGCACGACAAATTGGCGTCCAGCCAAGTCGATGGTTGCCCGCAAACGTCGCAAGAGATGCACCCCAATCAAAAGTTTCACCGGCGCGCCAATTTCACGAGAAAGTCCCGAAAGGTCTTGAGCGACTGCTGGCACATCACTCACTTCCAAGCGGCCAGCAAAGCGCAATGAAACCCAACCCCCTTCGTTCGCTGCGCGAGAGTCTATTACCGACTCGGCCCTATCGGTTGCGACCATAGCTAAGGCCGGCTCACCATTGATCTCCAAAGGAACTAACATAGCGGTTCCCGCCAGAGGCATGTCCACTGCCGCAACCATGCCACCACTCATTTCAAAGGGTGTACGTCCGCGCCCACTACGCGCAAGCTGTAAGATCTCTTCGGCCCAGCTATCTTTAACGTCGGGGTCACTCGCTAGCTTAGCTAACTCCTCAGCAGCCAAGTCAAGGTGACCCAAATACCAATGGGCCCTTCCCCGGAGACCCGCGGCATCACTCCCTGGTAGATCTTTCAATAGCGTGAGCGTGCGCTCAAAATCGAGTTCTGCTAGGGCAATTCGCCCAGCCATCAATCTCACACTCGGCTCATGAGGCAATGCCTTGAGCGCGTTTTCACTTGCCAGGTGAGCGTCTTCAATGTCCCCATGGACATAAGAATGCTCTGCCCTATCGAACCATTTCTTAGCTTGGGGAGGCCACTTCGCCTCAGAGTTACCCCCAGCGCAAGCCGATAAAACGAGAAGTGTCGAAAGAGCTGCCCCTCGCATGAGAGCAGGCGCCAATCGATGAAGTGTTTTTACAGGTGAATTCATAAGCTCATTGGGGGTTCGCTGGCGGAATAACCCATCACCCAGTGAAATGCATCAAGGGCGCCCTGAGCTATCATCGATAGTTCAAGAGCGCCCTCTCATTTCCCCAGGGGGGACTCATTAGCGATTTTTAACGCTTGCTCTTTTTCGCGGCTTTTTTCTTTGCAGGAGCCTTCTTCGCTACTGCTTTTTTAGCGGCTTTCTTTACAGGAGCCTTCTTCGCTACTGCTTTCTTTGCAGGAGCCTTCTTCGCTACTGCTTTTTTAGCGGCTTTCTTTACAGGAGCCTTCTTCGCTACTGCTTTTTTGGCGGCTTTCTTTGCAGGAGCCTTCTTCGCTACTGCTTTTTTAGCGGCTTTCTTTACAGGAGCCTTCTTCGCTACTGCTTTTTTGGCGGCTTTCTTTACAGGAGCCTTCTTCGCTACTGCTTTTTTAGCGGCTTTCTTTACAGGAGCCTTCTTCGCTACTGTTTTTTTGGCGGCTTTCTTTACAGGAGCCTTCTTCGCTACTGCCTTTTTGGCAACCTTTTTAGCAGGTGCCTTTTTAGCAACCTTCTTAGTCTTCTTTGCAGCCATGATTTCTTTCTCCCTGAGCGAATGAGAGGGCAGACAAGAGCTCGTCTACCCTTAGGGTATGTTACAAGACATATATTGCCACCTAGTGTGATCTGTCAACGAAAAAAGTGCGGTGACGAGTGTCCGGGGAGCCAGAAACATGCCGCTTCGGCTATGCATAGTTTGCATAGGGCGCATAATCTCAGGGAACATCGGTCTTTGGTCTTGACGTTTCGGACGAGCGAATATCCTCGGTGTTTTTCGCCTCTCATACAAGTATCTAGGTAAATTCACCTCCTTGACGAAGATCACTGCGGCACGCTACCGGGGAAGCGCTCACCAAGAGTAGACGTAGTAGGAATATTAAAAAGATGCGTGGCTCGACATATCTCTTCATACCTTGGTCCTTGGCTTCCGCCGTGATTCTTTTTGGCTGTGGCTACTCACAGGACGAGTGGGATCAGAAGGTACGCGCTACCGAAGAACTCCGCGGTCGCTTGGCGGGCGAAAGAAGTGCCCGCGCTAAAGCGGAAGCAGACTACGCTGACGCCCTCGAAGAAATTGGCGCAATACGCGGACAGCTCCAGGAAAAGGGGGTAGATATGAGTTCCCTCAATGCCCACCTTCTACAACAGAAGAAAGCGCTCGAAGAATACAAAGCTCGGGCAGCGCAACTCGATGCGATAAAGAGCAAATTTGATCGCCTACGCTCGAAGCTTGAAAAACTCACACGCCTAGGACTTCAGGTCGATGTGCGCGACAACCGGATGGTGATCCGCCTGCCAGGGGATGTGCTTTTTGCCTCAGGCAAAGATGAGCTAAAAGAAGACGGCAAGGAGATAGTCCTGCATGTCGCCAAGATCATTCGAGACGATAAAGATTTGCGTTCCCGCCATTTTCAAGTCTCAGGCCATACGGACAACCGCGCGTTTCGCGGAGGTTACTTTAAAGACAACTGGGGCCTCTCTGCCATGCGTGCTCGCTCGGTGGTTGTCTTACTCACCAAGACTCTGGACGACGAAGGCGGGGGACTGCCCGCAAAAAACTGGAGTGCTGCAGGCTATGGCTCGACAGATTCTATCGCCAATAACGCAACCGAAGAAGGGCGCTCCCGCAATCGTCGAGTTGAACTGGTGGTTCAACCAGACGTGTCTGAGATGCTCAATCTCAACTCTCTCGCCAAAGAATAACTGCCCACCAAGGCCGATAGAAAGCTTTAATGAGTAGGCGGTGAGAGAATCAGGCGGGTGAGTCATTAATGAGAAGCACGTTACCCGCCTCGCCTTTAGGCAAAGAACAGAGGGCGAGGGAACTGATATAAAACATTAGGTCTCCAAGGCCCCATAGGGTCAAGCCAATGAACGTCAAAGGAGACCTGCCCCAAAATGCTCAGCCCACTAATCGCCTCAACGCCTGCACGCAAGAAAAACTTGACAAGTTGGGTGAGGAACACTAATGTTGCCCGCCTGGTGAGGTCTAAGTTCTCACCGGCGGTCCTCGGAACAGCTTTCGCAGATTGAGAACGACTAGACTGAGACCAAAAAACTGAATCCGTCCCGAGCGGGAATAGAAAGACTTCTTCGGATGTTTTTCGTTTCGCAGGGGCCGAGACAAGCTCCCCATCCCCAGGGGGCGCCCGTCTGATTCTAAAATCAGGCAAACACACAAAGAGTGGCCGAAGGAGTTTCTCCGGAAGCGCCACAGAGGAGATAGCATGCAGCCAGAGCCAGAGGCAGATAAATTTCAGGTCGGTGACAAAGCCGTTTACCCCGCTCAGGGAGTGGCAGAAGTCGTCAGCATCGATGTGAAAGACATCGCCGGAACTCCCCAAAGGTTCTACGTCCTGCGTATTCTCGACAGCGATCGTAAGATCATGGTGCCGGTAGCCAATGCAGATGCAGTGGGCTTGCGCCAGGTAATCAACGAGACCGAAATTCGTGAAATCTTTGATATTCTCGAAGAGACGACCATCGGTTTTGATACTCAGACTTGGAACCGACGTTACCGCGGTTTCATGGATAAGATCAAAACAGGCTCTATTTATGACGTTGCGGAGGTGTTGCGTGATCTCTACCGACTCAAGACCAACAAGCAGCTCTCCTTCGGAGAGCGTCGTATGCTCGATACAGCACGCGGTTTGATCGTAAAAGAGATTGCCGTGGCTCGTCGCGAAGGCGAAGAGAAGGTCAAAGAAGAAATCGAAGCGATTTTCTTCGCTAATTGAGTCAGACCTTCGGAGTGTTCACACTCTGAAACTACGGGAAAACAGACGAGATCTCGTCATGATCCCAGTAAGACAAAGAAAAACAGGCGATTCCTTCGGGACGCTTGTTTTTTTTTTGGAACTTTTCCCCCTCCCGCGTCGAACAACGCAAACCAACTCGTCAATTCACTCCACCAGAGCTCAGTCTGGCTCGTCGCGTTGTCGAATGGCACTGAGTGAGGGCAATTCCAGCGCCACCTTCCAGCCACCTTCTTCCAGTTTACAGCGTGCGACAGTCGATGCCCCGTCGGTACCCAGAATTTTTACTTCTGCCCACTCGCCGTCGATACGAACATCGGTACTCTCTGGAACGAGATAGAGGGCAAACCAAGAAGGCACGATCATCTCACCCGGTGAGAGTTTACGCCCCGATAAGGCGGAAGCGCGCCGGGCACGCTCTTGAAGATTTTCCCGCGCAGGCTCCCACATCATCTCATAGGCTGAATCGGCCGATTCTTTCGAGCCATGAACCTGCCTCATTGTGTTGACGAAGGAGCGCAGCACCACATCTGGACCCTTGGGAGCACTTTCCTGCTGACAAGAGCTAATGGCGAGAGTCAGCAACCCTCCAAAAATCTGTCTCATTCTCACCCGGCAACCATAGATCGTCCCAGAGTAAAGCGCACCATAAACTTGCACACAGAAACCTACATGTAGGAGAATGTAAAAATGAGCGCTACCGCCAACCCTCGTCTAGTTTGGAACGAGCGATGTCATTCATTTACTCCCCTCGGCGCACGCCTCAGTGGTGGACCACAGCAAGACGCACGCTGCACCACCATCGCGGGGGACAATATTCAGGCACTGACTTGCCTACAAAATGAGATAAGCGGACAGGTCACTCTCGCCTATTTGGACCCACCATTTCTTACTGGTCGGGAGCACTTTCGTGTCGAGAGAACCAAAACCGCGAGCGGTAAAATCTTAAGGCAGGAGAGCCGAGCATTCGATGATCGCTGGTCCTCGATGGGAGAATATCTCAGTGCTCTCGAAAGCCGAGTGCGATTGATACGTCCCCTTTTGGCTCCCCACGGGAGTCTTGTCTTGCATGTAGATCCAAAAACAAGTCACTACGCAAAGATCGTATGCGATGAAATATTTGGGCTGGACTGTTTTGCCAGTGAGGTCATTTGGCGCTACCGGCGATGGCCATCCAAGACCAAGAATTTTCAACGAGTGCACGACGTCATGCTGCGCTACGTGAAAGACCCCGACACGACTCCACGTTTCAATCAACTCTACGAGCCTCTCGCCCCTTCCACCAAAAAAACGTGG
>Ga0256845_1000936_pt1 | contig 24952 bp, 25 predicted proteins | sample RiftiametaG_FD_189101 | JGI IMG/M metagenome (GOLD analysis project Ga0256845, IMG submission 189101) | Tube worm associated microbial communities from hydrothermal vent at the East Pacific Rise, Pacific Ocean - Riftia | ecosystem: Host-associated > Annelida > Integument > Unclassified ... | reverse complement strand
AGTACCCGAGCCAGGCGCAAAGCCACGCTTGAAGCCGATGCGATCTCAAATCATGTTTGATGTGCCCGCCTCGTTGTCGGTAGATGAGATTAAGCAGGTATTTCGCTGCATTGCTGACGACCCGCAGATGCGCCCACCGGCCAAGCGCATGCGTTTTTTCAACCCGGTGCAGCTCACCACGAGTCAAATGCAAATTCCTCGTGAGCGGATAGCTCCAGGAACTCCTTTGGGGCGATCCCACGTAGAAAGCTTTCATCCGGACGCTCAAGCCCTGTTGGTGACCTATTGCACCAATGCCCAGCAGGCAGCAGGGACTATCTTTCCTCTCACACAGACTAGCATGTCATTTGGGCGGCGCGCAGAGCAGGACATCGTTCTCCCCGAGGCGACTGTCTCTGGAGCTCACGGTCTAGCCAAATGGCAGAAGGGTACTTGGGTTTTAGAAGACCTAGGAAGCACGAATGGCACCTACGCTGACCATAGTTACGAGAGAAAGAAGCGCCTGAGCCTCTTACACGGGGCCGAGGCTCAGTTGGGTGAATGCCGAGTGAAGCTGGTGAGTTTCTCGACAGGTAGTCCACAACACGAACGCGCCAAAGAATACCTATCGCGTCACGACGGCTTGACTGGTCTCTTGCACAGACCATTTCTGATGAAGTCCCTATCGGAAGAAGTTGCTTTCGCAAAATGGACAGGTACTTCTTTTGCTTTAGCGCGCTATCATATTCGGGGTCCCAGTCGATCAGCTGACGAGAGACCTACTATATTGGAAATGCTCGCCCTGCGTAGGGTGGCGCAACGAGTTGTAGAACTCACAGAAATGATGATGATTGCGATGGTACCTGCCGTCGCAGGGAGGGCCGCTCACCTGAAATTTGCCGTAGGCATGTTGGGCCCGGGTATCGAGGAGGCTCGCCATGTGGTGGAGCAGGTCGTCGCCCAGGTCCAGGGGCTGATGCCCGAATCTCTTGAATTGGTCGCGTCAGTTGTTTCGGTCGATCCCGATCAACGCGTGGACGATCTTCTTCAGTTCTGATTCGAAAGTGGGCCCAATTGGGGGAATATTGCACCCGCTATTGCCTCTCACCCGGCACTAGCGGGAGGACTGGAGGATGGCCTACGCATCTGGTAGAAACCCAAGAACCCGTTAGTCTTTTTATGTCCGGCCCCCCTCGTCCCTCCTTTCCATCCGCCCCCAGCGAGCCTGCAATTCGCAGATTGGGCGTGCGCTCGTCTACTCATATTGATAGACCTTTTCGTCCTCAAATGATCGTGGGCTTGGTGGCAGGGGTCGTTTTATTGGCCGTACCCCTTTATTTTATGCGGGGCCCGAGCGAGCCTCCAAAAAAAGAGATCGATGACGAGCCTCTAGGTTTTGCTCCATCCGTACCTGCCGGAATTGAAAAAATCGAAAAGAACAATCGGCTTTCTCTTGGAGAGTTTCAGCGGGTGAGCTGTTCCAGCGCCCAGGGCGTCAGGGGCCAAGCTGGTCGAGAATGCGACCGTTTGCCCTTCTTTGAAAAGTCTTTAGCAAGGGCGATTGAAGAGTCTCTCGACTGTGCCCCGCGAACAGGCGAAGGAGGGACTCTCAACTACGTGCTTTCGGTAGACTTTAATAAAAAGACCTTGCATGTTTTCCCCGGAGCTAGCGGAATGTGGAAAGGTCCCCAAGCGCGCCGCGCGACAAAGTGCGTCAAACAAGCGCTGCCGGCTCCCGAATGGGATAAGCTCTCTCATAGTTATCGCTACTACGAGATTGCCGTATTGACGACGTACAAGGCGCCCCCCGCAACAGCTACCCCTCTATTTGAGTAGCGCGACTGTCCCTCTTGCTGATGCCCTGAGAGAGAGGCTTGAAAAGTTCAAGGGCGAGCAAAACTTATCTTTGCGGGCTTCTTTCGGTCGCCTCCACGATAGCTTTGAGCGCCTCAGCAATGTCGCGGGTTAGAGAGCCGGCGGGGAGTCGATAGTTCCAATTGCCATCAGCGACACCAGGAATATTCATGCGATATTCTGAACCTTGGTCGAGTAAATCTTGAATCGTGAGCATGGCCGTTGTGGCGGGTGAGCACATGAGAGCTCGAATCATTTGGGTGCACACATCAGAGGTTCGAGTAACACCTGTGTAACCGCGCAGGCGTGTGAGCTGCTCTTGAGCACTAGCGGCATCGCCGGCATCTTCGGAGGCAAGAGCCAGTAGTGATTCGTACCAGCCTCGTGTTGTGTTGTTATCGTGAGTACCCAAATAGGCAACACTTGTGGGGGGGTGCTGGTGGGGAAGGTAGGATTCGGCTCCGTGGGCAAACGCAAATTGCAGTATTTTCATTCCCGGTAGGGCGAATCGATCTCGCAATTGCTCGACTTGAGGGGTGAGAGTACCCAAATCTTCGGCCACAAAGGGTAAACCGCCCAGGGCATCTCGAGCCTTTTCTAAAAAGTCATGGCCGGGGACGTCTACGTAGCGCCCGTCTTTAGCGGTCGTAACGTTCATAGGAACCTCCCAATACCTAGAGAAAGCAATGAAGTGGTCGAGACGCACCGCATCGAATTTATCTAGTTCGCGTCGCAAGCGATCTATCCACCAGCCATAGCCATTGGTCCGCATGACCTCCCAGCGATACAAAGGATTGCCCCAAAGCTGACCGTCTTCGCTAAAGTAATCAGGGGGTACCCCGGCTTGTACCGTACGGTGTCCGTCCTCGTCGAGGTGGAACATTTCTTGGTTTGCCCAAACGTCCGACGAATCGTGCGAGACAAACATAGGAATATCGCCCATGAGCTGTACCTGTCGCTCGTGAGCGTAGGTTTTCAATTGGGCCCACTGGTAGTGAAAAAGAAACTGGCAAAACACCTGAAAGCGAATTTCTTCTTGATTCTCTTCGTGGGCAACTTGAAGAGCCTCGGGCTCTCGTCGCCGTAGAGCTGGGAGCCAGTCAACCCAAGACCGCATCTCCTGCTTTTCGCGCAGGGCGGTGAAAAGTGCGAAGTCCCAGACCCAAGCATCGTTTTTTGCGAGAAATTCTTTGTAGGCGAGTTGTAAATGCTCGTCTGCACTCTCCTGAAATCGACTGTGCGCTAAAAGAAGAAGTGGTTTTCTTTGTCTTTTACCTGTCTGAAAATCCGCATGGCCGGGACGAGAGGGCCGTGGCAGGGAGCGCAACTCCTCTGTTTTTAAGAGCTGCAGGGGGCAAAGATCTTCTAGACTGATCAGTAAATCGGATCCTGCGAAAGCGCTGGGGCTATCGTAGGGCGAGTCGCACCCCCCGATGGGGTGGATGGGCAACATTTGCCACCAAGTTTGCCCCGCCGCATTGAGAAAATCTATGAAGCGGCGCGCCGCTGGTCCTATATCGCCGTGGGTGAATGGTCCCGGCAATGAGGTAGGATGGAGGAGGATGCCTGAGGCGCGGCTTTTTAGGGGCGAATTCATATTGAGCTATTTTCGCCCTGGCGAGCGAGGTACAGGAGGACGCATGTTCAACACGTCGTCGCGATAAGTAGGGAAAGAAAAATTCGGCAGGATTTTAGCAGAGATACGTAAAATTCCGTCGGGGCGAGGCCGAACTTTAGACGTTGATTGCGCGTTGGTTTGTTGAGGCGTCCAAGAGATCTTCCGAGTCAGAGGAGGGGGAAATCTCCGCCGACAGAATGATTTGCTCCGCCTCCTTGGACATACGCAAGGGGCGGTGGTCATCACCGACGCAAGCTAGCAAGGTATTGCCGCTGGCAATTTGAACCAACTTGCCATCCACCATTCTACGAACGCGATAACTAAAACCCACTTTGACCCGTGATAGAATGGATAGGCGGGCCTCCACTCGTAAAAGATCGTCCAAATAGGCCGGTGACTTGAAGGACGAGTCGACAGATATCACCGGTAGGTGAAATCCCATCTTGACCCACGAGGCGTAATTGAGCCCTCGACGGCGCAAGTACTCGATGCGTGCGAGTTCAAAATACTTGATGTAGTTTGAGTGGTGAACCACGCCCATCATGTCCGTATCGCAAAATCGGACGCGAACGAGGGATTCAGTTTGGCAATGCTCTGGAATTTCCTTCATGACTCTGACGCCCAGCTCGGGGACGTCGGGGCAAGATAGGGAAAAAACCCCTACTCTAGCAAGGGTAAACTCTTTTTGGGGCCCAGGGCCTATATCGTGAGTTCTTTTTGCTGTCTTTTAGGAGGCATCGTGCACAGTGGAGGCTGATTGATCGTTCTTCATGGCCTCCGCCCGTTTTTTTAGGGCCTGATTCATGAAGACGAATCCCCGAGCGGTGGCGGTCATTTGTCGGCCCAAGAACTTCAAGAAGAAGCCTTTGAAGTCTTCACCATGGCGTACGCGGGTGCGATTTCCCCCTAAATCCGTGAGCTGAATATAGTGCTCGCCGACAAAAAATACATCAGCGAACATGTTCCCTCGCCACCGCAACTCCTTTTCTGGTTTTGCTACCAGGACCCGGGGACGAAAGCGCAAGTCCGATACATCGGGAGGGCTTACCACGATATTGATGACAGAGTCCTCGACCAACTCACCTGTTAACGTCGTGATGAATGGATTCCACTCGTGATAGGAAGAGCCATCGACCAGGATTTGCCACACGATCTTAGGTGGCGCATCGATCTCAATCTCAGTGCGCAATTGCATGGAAGGACTCTACATCGACTTGCCTGTTCATTACAGTCCTAGCTTGTGGTCACACTTCTGGCGCCTGTTGACCTGGCTCACACGAGGGAGGGGATGTTTCACAATGTAAATTGGTATCCCCACGAGGGAGGGGATGGCAAATTTTTGGCGAGTTATTGAACGGTATGATCGGGCCTACGCTGAGGCGTAGGAGGTGGAGCCCTGCAAGAGTTTGTTGTGGCGCAGGGCGCTGCCACCAAATACGTAGGCCCATCTCATGAGATTGATTTTCTGCCCAAGATGGGGAGATAGGGGAGTTTTGAGGCTAACCGGGAGATCTGAAAGCTGTAAAATTTCTTTGGCTACAGAGCCAACTCTATTTTTGTGGGACTCGAGAGTTCCGTGCATTCCGACACTGATTTTGTCCGTATGGTAGCGATATGCCAGGTCCACCACCGCCTTGGCGATGCTCTCGCTACTTGGGTCAGCTGTGCGTAAATGTACGACTAAGCGAATCATGGGATGGGTAAATTTCCAGTTTTTTGCGAGTATACCGACTACCTGTCGCAGAGTCTCTAGTGCGCCCCAGGGCGTGAGAACTTCCCCCGTGGGAAGCTGCACCATGGGTCCACGCTTTTCTGCAACGCAGACAACGTGGACCATTGAGTAGGCGCCGTGTTGCATTTGGCGCATGCAATCATGCAAGGCCAACTCGCTGAGGGCAGAGCCGTCGTAAGCAATGGTGATGTGTTCAGGGGCGGGTAGCATAATCCTCTCCTAAGCACTTATTGTGCCATCTCAGGTACTGCAGGGGCGAATTCGGCGGAATGCTAGAATGTCTTCGTTATCGTAGCTTCAAGCGGTCAAACAAATTTCACCAGGAATGAAAAATTCTTGGTCATTTGTCCGAAACGGACACTCTCCCGGACAAATGACCTGGCACGGGGAAAGTCGAGGGCGGCTCGTCTCGGGGTGCAGTTTCTTGGTGGAAGGGGCTGTGTGGGCTAAACAGGACAATGCGCATTGCCTTGCTTTATCCACCACCATGGAAAATTGCGGGGCCCAGCGAGCCCCCCTATTCTTCAGTCGAAGGTCCCCCAGCTGAATTTGCCGAAGGAGACTTGGACGCCGACTTTTACCAAATTCCCTATGGATTGCTCACCCTAGCCTCCGAGGCAATTGACGCCGGACATCAGGTGAAGGTGATGAATCTCTCCGCCTACAAGTGGAGCGAGGCTTTGCGAGTAATTCGCGCATTGAAGGCAGACCTTTTTGGCATGAGCTGCTGGACCGCAAATCGGCGGGGGGTCTTCATGATGGCGGATGCCATTCGAGAGGCTCATGGGCAAACACATATTATTGTAGGTGGGCCCCACGCGACCCCCTTTGCCTCTGAGATCTTGGAGAGAGTTCAATCGATAGACACCGTAACCTTGGGAGAGAGCGAGGCCACATTCTTGGAGCTTTTGCAAAGATTGGAGAAGGGAGAAAGAACGACGGGTATAGCTGGCTCGGCATATCGCGCCGAAGGAACAGTTCATATTGCCAAGAGTCGTCCCTCATTGCGCAAGTTAGACGAATTGTCTCCACCACAAAACTATTTCGCTACTCATATAATGATGACGTCACGAGGTTGCCCGTGGCAATGTACCTTTTGTGGGGCGGAGACAACGTGGGGACGGGGTTTTCGGGGCCATTCGGTAAAGTACGCCGTCGACTCCATGGAAAAAGCCCTAGAAAAGCTGACCGTTCGCATGATTCAGATCAAGGACGATACTTTTACAGCCAACAAAAAACGCGCTCTACAAATTTGCGAAGAAATCGAGCGGCGCGGCCTCAAGTTTTTATGGAGTTGTGATACGCGTGTGGACGTTTTGGACGCAGAATTATTGCTTGCAATGAGACGAGCTGGTTGTCAGCGATTGAGTTTGGGAGTGGAGTCCGGTTCAAACGCAATTCTTGAAAATATCGATAAAAAGATCACGGCGGAGGAAATTGTCGTTTCGACTAATTTAGCCAAAGAAGTTGGGATTCAGGTGCGCTATTTTATGATGTTAGGTAACCGTGGTGAGACTGTCGAAACATTCGAAGAAACCCGTGCGTTCTTAGACATTGCCTTGCCTCATCAATACGTATTTAGCTGCTTGAGCATTTACCCCGGCACCGTTGACTTCAAGGACGCTGTAAAAGCTGGCTGGCTCTCCAAGGAGGTTTTCTTTGATGAAGACTTTCAAGAGTTTAAGACTCCTTTTGACGCCGACGAGCGCACAACTCAAGTCTTGAGCAATTGGTTCAGAGAGCACCGCGGGGTGCAGCAACATTATCTCGAGGACATTCCAACTGCGCTCGCAATACTGGAGCGGGTCGGTGCTTATCATGCCGCGCATCTGGATGTTGCCGGGGCATATTTCCGGCAAGAGTGCTGGGATGAGGCCGAAAAGCACGCCTTGAAGGCAATCGAATTGGGTTATCCTGTGCCAGGTTTGGCGTACAATTATCTGGCGGTCATTTGCCATCGGCGTGGAGATTTAGAGGGAATGAAGGCATACTTCATGACAGCAGCGAAGACGGATCCTCAACATCACGTTCTGATTTGCAACGTGGAGGCGGTGCGCACTTGGTTTCGAGAGAGAGGACCAGAGCGAGGGCTGCCCTTACACCTCGAAGCTCGTCACGATTTTCAGTTGTTGGAGCGCACCTTACAACCCACATTGCCTGGTCCCCTCGCTGACGATTTTGATGATTGGAGCGCGAGTCCAGCTCCGGTCGCTCGAAGTATGCCGAGTAGTCTTGAGGTCACCCCCGAGCGCTACGGCAAACAAGGATTTCCAGAGCGGCGCCTGAAAGTTCTCTCTTGAAACTCAGGTTCCAAGCCTTGGGGTGCGGTATGCAAGGGTTCGGTGTTTGATTCTCATTGCCACCTAGACTTTGAACCCCTCTCCTCAGAGCTCGGACATCATCTTTCCGAAGCTTGGGTAAGGGGAGTGCGCGGTTGGTTTGTTCCTGGGTGCTTTCCCAATCAATGGCTCACCTTGCAAAAGTTGAGGAAGCGACTGCTAGAAGGGGAGTTTTCCCTTTTCTCACCAGGCCAGGTGACCTCACCAGGAAAGGCTAACTGTAGTCCAAGTATTTATTTCGGTGCAGGGCTGCATCCCTATTGGTCCGAGGCCAAAACAGATATTGATAAACTATGCTCTCAGTTGGCAGAAGCATGTGTGGGGCTAGATTCTATAGCGATTGGAGAGTGCGGTTTGCATCGGGGTAAAGGGGCTCCTTTAGAAGTTCAACAGAAATTATTTGAAGCCCAATTGCAAGTCGCTCATGAACTCGATTTGCCTATTGTGATACATGAGGTCGGGGCGCGCTCTGAGCTGCTTCAGTCCATCGCTCGTGTAGGCATGCCCCGGGCGGGGGCAGTGGTCCATGGCTTTGGAGGCAGCGTGCAATGGGGGGAGGCTCTCATTGCACGGGGAGCTCTTTTAGGCATTGGGCCAGCGGTAACTCGTCCCCAGCGTAAAAAGCTGCGCAACGCTGTTTGCGAGTTACCTCTGGAGTCCTTTGTTCTCGAGACCGATGCACCTGATCAGCGTATTTGGAACTCTCATACAAAGGCAAGACCCGTAGATTTACTCGCTGTTTGCGCGTGCGTGGCGCAATTGCGCCACGTGACCCCCTCAGAAGTGGCATTTTGTAGTGATAAACAAGCGAGAAGCCTCTTTCAAATCAAAAATTTGGGGTAATTTCCCTCAGCCTCCCTCGACCTTCCTCGCAAGGAGTGTAAGTCCTCAAGAATGGAATTGCCGATCGCGCGTGATGAGAGAGAAGAGCTGCCGACCCCCCTCGGCCCAGCCGCGGAAAAAATTGATACCTCTTCGTCGCGAGTCAGCGTGGATGGATTGGACGAGGAGGAAGTGGTTTACCGAACCCATCGCCGATTCGATCGTGCCGCTCGCCTATTTTCTGAGCCAGGACTCCATCAGTTGATGGCTAGTCGTGTGCTGATTATCGGGGTGGGGGGAGTTGGCTCGTTCACCGCAGAAGCCCTTGCCCGAAGCGGTGTCGGGTCTCTCGGGCTGGTCGATTTCGATCGAGTTTGCATCACCAATACCAATCGGCAAATGCACGCAATGCAGGGTACGATTGGGAAGAAAAAAGTAGACGTAATGGCCGAGCGCCTTCGACTGATACATCCGACGAGCCAAGTCGAAGCGATTCCTCAATTCTACAATCCAGAAAATCGCGATGAAATACTGCAGGGTAAAGTAGATTTTGTTGTTGATGCCATAGATAATCTAAGTGCAAAGGCCGATCTGCTCGCTACATGTCTCAAGCGAGGCATACCAGTTGTGTCTTCTATGGGAGCTGCTGCACGCATGGATCCTACGCAAATTCGAGTGGCCGACCTGAGCGAAACCTATAAGGATGCGTTTGCTGCCGCCTTGCGCAAAATATTACGTCAGCACCACGGTCTTTCTTTTGGAAAGAACCAACCCTTGGGAATATCCGCCGTTTTTAGCCCTGAGGAAACGGTTGCTCCCGCAGAATTGAACTACGACAAGGGCGTCGGGTTTCGCTGCGTCTGTCCCGGGGGCAGCAATGGCCTGCACGATTGCGAGCGCCGGGCGCGCATCGACGGGACAGCGTCCTTCGTAACGGGAGCCTTCGGGTTGGCGGCGGCGAGCGTGGTCGTCAAGACGATGATCTCCGCTCAATTTCATGGCGCAGTTCGTCAAGGCAAGGCAGCCCCTTAGGGGCACTTCGTCTTCCCCCTAGGGGCACTTCGTCTTCCGGAAGTCGTGTTCGGTCGCTCTGCCTCTTTTAATATGACTACAAAGATATAGCTAAACCTAGTACCAAAGGTCGGAACTTCGTGCCGGGTTTTGGTACCCATGAGACAAAAAGTAGTACCGAGGGCAAATAGGGAGGCTATTGCGGGTTTCATCAGGCCCCCACTTCAGCTGGGTCTGGTGAAACCCGGCACGGACTTCCGGCAGGAGGTACTAGTCAGTTAAAAAGGGTGCTCAAGAATTACTGAGGCCCACCGTATCATCGTAGGTACGGAATCAATCTTGATGCTTTCGAATTTATCATCATCCAGCAGAGTGAGCGGCCCGAGTGCTCTCCATCAGGCGCGGACTGTATTGCCGGTCCAACCAGTGCAGAAAGTGGGAGCGCGCACTCTCGGTGATGATTCTTTTGGGGGGGAAACAGACGCTCCTGACGCGAGACCGTTTACCGTAACTATTAGCGAAGAAGGAAGGGCCCTGGCGGAGGGTCGTCCTGCGCCCAGCGAGGTAGCGCCCAGCGAGGTAGCGCCCAGCGAGGTAGCGCCCAGCGAGGTAGCGCCCAGCGAGGTAGCGCCCAGCGAGGTAACGCAACAAGGCGAAGTGGGGGCACTCGCGGTGGAAGGTGAATTAAGCGAGGAAGAACTCCAAACTGTACGAGACCTACAAGCACGAGACGCGGAGGTACGTACTCACGAGCAGGCTCATAAGTCGGCTGGCGGCAGCTATGCTGGCTCGATCAACTACGACACCCAACGGGGGCCGGATGGCAAGTCGTATGCAGTGGGCGGAAGTGTGGACATTGACACCTCAGCCATTGGAGGAGATCCAGCTGCGACAATTGTTAAGATGCAACAGGTAATTCGCGCGGCTCTCGCTCCCAGTGATCCCTCCGGCGCGGACAGGTCTGTCGCGTCCTCCGCTCAATCCAAGATGGTGGACGCTCAGCGTGCGCTCACCCAAGAGTCCCAGACAGAACCAGAGACGAGCGCGGTGGCCGGCTCTCCAAATCTATCCCCAAGGTCGGAGCCTTCCCCAACAGGTACTGAGAATGTATCCGCTCTCACGGGGAGCGCGGGTCCCCAAGAGTCAAGGGACGAGAGAGGGAGAGCCCCATTGAGTCTTGTCGCTTAGGGGGGAACGAAACACCCTTCTACCTTCGGGTATTGGTTGTGCCTCAATATGCTAGTGAGAGACAGTGTTTCCGCCTTTACAAGACCTGATTCCCCACCGAGAGACCGCTCTCTTGTTAGATCGGGTGCTCGCCCACACAGCCGAGCAGACGTCCTGCATTGCCGTTCTTGAAGCGAGCACTCCCTACTTGGTGCAGGGGGAGATTGACGTAGGAGTCGCCTTGGAGCTGATTGCTCAGACGGCGGCCGTACATGGTGGCCTCGCAGCGAAGGAAAGTCAGAGACAAATCGCAGAAGCTGGTTATATCGTCAGTATCCCTCATATGAAATTTTTTGGTGGAAATTTCAAGAGAGGAGATCGCTTGGAGATTAGTGTTTGCTTGCAATTTTTGGAAGGCAATTTGTCGCGCTATGAGGGGCGCGTATGGTGTGGTGCTGAGGAGCGAGCAAGAGGAACGCTCCTCATTTACGCTGGCCCCATCAACGCGGGTAAGGCGGAGTAGAGTTAAAACTCAGAGAAGACGAGAGCTTATGGTCTCGATCTTTAGTTGATAGCCGTAGGCTCGGTTGTGCAAAATTGTTATGGGGGGCGGAGTGAAGGGTGTGTAGCCCCCAGGGTAGGTCACGACCAAGGCAGAGCCGGTTCCGGAGACATTGAGATATGTTCGTTTGATTAAGGCCCCCCCTTTGAAAAAGTCTACGATATTCTCCTCGCCCCATTGCCCCGCGCGTTTTCCTGACTCGGGTAGATTATTTACCAAAAGATGAAAAAAGCACCGGTGAATATCGATGAGAATTGCCTCTGGAGCAAAGGGTAAATCGAAGGGGACGAACTTTTCGAACTTGAATTGAAGCCCATTCTGCTCAATCAAGAACGCACGGCTATTGAAGGGCGTGAGACCAACAATGAGCAGCTGATTCTTTCGTTTTTGCACGATAGCGTCGAAACTTGTAGTGCTCTGAGCATGGCGGGCTGTGATGCGCTGCTGCCACATAAAGTCAGAGGAAATTTCGTTGGGAGCAACGCGAGGTCCCCGGTAATTGGGGAGCTTCGTGTGAGGGGCTTTTTGGCTTGTAGTCTTTTCGTTTGAGGCGCACCCCAAAGGGGCTGAAAGTAGACCATAGAATACGAGTTTGTGAATTTCTCGGCGGGAATAGAGCGCTAAGGTGTTCATGTTGTCGATTGGGGAGAGACGTGCTGTGGCCCGAGTATGAGAAACGCCGTGGGCGCCAGCACCAAAGAGAGTAGCACGCCCAAACCAATTGTGAGTCCCAAAGAGTGTAGCGCAGGGGAAGTTGAGAGTGCCAGGGCACCAAACGAGAGAACCGTACTCATGCACCCAATAGAAATGCTGAGTAGAGAAGCCGCTAGGTGAGAAGAGGTCGCATCAACAAGAAAGATGCCATAATCGACGCCCATACTGCACACAAGCAAAAGACCCAAAAGGTGGAGCAAGTTGATCTCCACACCACCGAGGGTTAGCAGACCGATAGTAGCCCCTGATGCAAGCAACGCAGGGGCAATTGCAGCGAGGACTCTTCTGGGCTCTCGATAGCGGAGCCACGCAACCAGAGTGACCAGCAATAAGCCCACGAGAAGTAAAGCTGTAGTGCGCTGACGTAGCTCGTCATAGGCACCATTGAGCACTTCTTTGCGGGAGAAATAGTGCGTAAAAGGAATGTTCCTGAGTCTGTTTTTGAGTGCAGTTGGCTTCGAAACTTCCCGTAAGGGGTTCAAAATAGCATATTCATCGCCTGATTTGATGACGAGGGACTCAAGCAGGGGTCTTAAGGCGGTTTTCTTCAACATATTCCAGTCGATGCTTGGATTCTCTTTCTGAATGTCTTCCTCCAAATTTTCAAATGCATCGGTCACAAATCCCTCTCGTTTGAGAAATGAACGGGTACGAGACGGTAGGGACTTCTCTTTTTGAACGAGGGCAAGAGCGCGCTCTTGTAGGCTATGGGAACGAAGGAGCGAGGAGGGCGATGTGAAACCATGAATCTCACCAGCCTGCATGGCTTTGCGAAGAATGCGCGAGCTAGTCTCGCTCGCTACGAGCGCCTGCTCTAGGCTTGGGGCGATGTGTACAATCAGTTGCCCGCTCTCTTGGGCGTCGACGCGCTTGCGAACACGTGCGTCCTCATTCATCAATACTCTATCCAGGGGGGCTAACGATTCGAGTCCGGGAGCAAAGTGGGTGTTGGCGCCTCCCCAGAGCGTCAGAACCACCGCCCCTGCGACGAGAACCTGTAGTAGCCTTCTATTCTTTCCCAAATAGGTCAGTGCAGAAGTCAGGTGGTCTGCCGCTACTTGACTAGTGCGCGACGAAGGTAAATTCTTCTTAAGAAGAAAGCTCGAAAGAAAAGTGAGAACTAGAGCTGTAGCCACCCCGCTACAAGTGAAAAGGGCAATTTCGCGCAAGCCGGGAAAAGCCGTCCAGGCAAGCCCGATGAGGCCAAGCAATGTTGTACCAGCTGCGAGACACAGTGTGTTGCTCAGGCTCCGAACGGCTGTTGGCCCGTCGCCCTTGTCCCGATCCAAGTCATAGTAACAAAGAACGTGAACGGGATAATCAATCGCCACACCGATGAGGGAGCCTCCGAAAGCCAAAGTCAGCGCGTGAATTTGACCGTAAACGATAAGTGAAAGCCAGGTAGCGAGGAGCAGGCCGCTGACCAGGGGCAAGAGAATGAAGAGAATTCGCCGCCATGAGCGAAAGAATAGAATGAACAGAGTCAAGAGCCCCAGGGTGGAGAGCAAGGCAATGCGCTCTATGTCAGCCTTCATGTCTTGCTCTGTTTTAAGAGCAAACCTATTGGCTCCCGTACTTTCCAGTGTCCACCCACCCACGAATTTGCTGTGAAGCTTGGCGGTCTCTTCGTCGAACCTTTGTAGTAAGGGACCTTGCGCTGCTGAATTGAGAGCCGAGTCCGCAAGTTCTATGAAGAAGACAGCAGAGGGGCTTTCCGTGCTCGTGGCTCTGGGGCGGGAAAAAAACTGCCCATTGACTACATCTAAGGAAGTGTTTTTCTCCTTTAACTCCTCTAGAAATTTTGGAAAGAGTAGCCAGGGGTCCTGGGGGGCGAGCTTTTTTAGATAAATTCCAGCAGGTCCAAGTAATTGTTCTTTTAAAGAGTGAGCGCTTTTTGAGAGCGCCTCGTCTGAGAAATATCGCTCAAAATCCTCCTCGGGAGAAAGGGAGTAGTAAGAGAACCTTCGTGGGAAATAGATGTCAAAAAAGGCGGGTTCGAGCCCCGCGGGAGGGCCACTCACAATCCTTTTTATGCCAGAAATCTTTCCAAAAGAGCTCTTTAGTTCATCGCATATAGCTAGTTTGTTGCTCAAACTAGTATCAAAAACCGGAAGATCGCGCCTATCTTTGGAATCAATTTTGTCTTTGGGCCATGATATTGTGACCAACATACGCTTTGTAAGCGTCGACTCGAGGACACTTCGAGAGACTCGATAGAGTGCTTTTTCCCCAGCGCTTGGAAGGAAATGGTCCATCGATGTACCTACCTTGAAGCGCAGGGATGTGTCCCAAGCAACTAACACAAGGCACGCCAAGAGTAAAAAGAAGGGCCAAGGAGCGTTCCCTGTCTTTTCGATTTCTTTATTTTTCATGCGGGAGAAAATCGTGCTGAGTGCGCAATGAGTGACGAGATTGAGTTTCAGTCCTTAGTTTTAGCGGGCGCGAGTTTAGATTTTGAAGAATTTCTTTAACTCACTTTTGGAGAACTTTCTGCGATCGTTGATCTTTGAAAATCGAGTAAAGCTTTTGTCTCCGTTGGCTTCTAGGACATGCAGTTCATGCAATTGAGAACGCTTTCCTAAGAACGAGAAGGAGCGCACCATGTTGAGCACTTTTTCGTTTCTTGGAACGAGCTTTAATGACCAAGTTTTATCGCTAGAGCCAGAAAATTCGTGTTTATAATTGACCATGAGGTGCAATTCATTCCCGGCTAGGACGTGCAAAATACTATGAACTAGTTCTCGTAAGGAGGGTTTGTCCGATAGGTCAATCGATCTTCTCCCTGATTCATCACGGGCAATGACTCTGTTTCCTGAAAGGACAATATGGCTAGGCCGTGGTTCGGTGGTGAGCCTGGCTAGCTTATTGGGAGGGTAAAAGTAGATTTTACCCCGTTGAGTGAGGGGGGCTGCCAGGAGAGCGATGTGTTTTTTTTCCTCAAAACGAGCCTCGAGGCCCGGGCATGAGCGAAAATTCTTCAGCACTCGTTTTAGCTCCACCGGAAGTTCTTTCTTGGGCGCGCGGGCTCCAATACAAAGAAGCGCTCCAAGGGCAATGAGTACACGACGAGAGGATGTTTTTATCATGAAGAGAGAAAGATGGTTCTTAGGAGTACGAGTTTTCTAAACGTAAACTACCCAGGCAAGCAACTTTGGCTAAAATGAGCAGTTCAAAGCGAATGAAACCGGTGTTGGCGTTTTTCTTCAGTCGTAAAATGATCGATGTGCCTGGGCGAAGGGGAGCTAGCCACTTGACGCGCCTCAATTCCAGCAGGGCGCCTCCGCCAAAAGACGCCCGCGCGTGAGGCAGGATGAAGTCTGTCATTTGAGAGACGGCTGGCAATATCTGGTTTTGCGGAAAGTGGCCCTCGAAGCGTTGGAAATCATTCGGAATGAAAAGATGAAATTCTCGCCAGGGCGAGATGGATGGGGATGAATCATTCATAGCGCATCTCTACCCTTCTCCTCTGTAGAGAAGAGCTTGAGAGCGTTCGCCTTCGAGATTTTTCCTCGCTCATCTAGTGGAAGCCTCTCTACTATTCGAATTCGCCGAGGCACGAAGGTGGGAGGCAGTTGAGCACGCAGCCCCTCTCGAATGCTTTTTCTATCAAGATCTCTTCCCGCAACTACCAGCCAGATCTCGCATCCGCGTAGGGAGTCTACTGCATGGCTCAGGGTAAGTGCATCAGTGACACCTTTGATTTGTCGCGCGTAGCAACTGACCTCCTCCAAATCGATCCTTTTACCTCCAACTTTTACGATATTGTCGGCGCGTCCCAAGTACTCAAACGAGCCATCGGCGTGTACAATTCCGCGCTCTTCGGTGAGCACGGCCTGGTCGGGAATTGACAAAAAAGGGGAAGAGAGAAGAACCCGTTGATCGGCGCGTACGTTGACGCGCACGCCGGGAAGGGGGAGCCATCTGGTAGAGAGAGCTGAGCGTCGAGTGGCAATGCCCCCCGTCTCCGTAGAGCCAAGAACATCGAGCACCTCAACATGAAATTGTTTTTCGAATGCCTGGGCGTCCTCTTGGGCGAGAGGTGCGGCGGAGCACACTACCTGTTTTAAATCTCCGAGATTGGGCTTTGCTTCTAAAATCGCTCGTAAGTGTGCGGGGACCAAAATGAGGCGAGTTACCCGATGGTGGCGAACCAATTGGGCAATCTGAAGCGGATGAAAGTTCTCGGGTTCATTCCTTTTATCAGCGACTATTTTTGCTCCGGCAGCCCAGGGAGCCAAAAGGGAAAAAAGCAGGCCATAGACGTGGTGGATTGGCGTCGTGGCTAAAACGGTATCGCTGGAGTTGAGGGCGAGAAAATTTACCAGGGCGAGAGTTTCGGAAAAGAGTTGTCGGGCGTTCTTGTCGTGGGCTTTCGCCTCTCCGATTGTGCCCGATGTGAGGAGGGTGATCAGGGGTTTCTCAGACTCGAACGTAAGCAGAGAATTGTTCGATGCATCTTCAATGGTTTTTCTGTCTTCTTGGGGCGTCTCTGTGCTGAAGAGATGAGAGCGAGCCGAGAGAATCGCTTTTTTTTCTGCAGCCCAGACCAAACTGAGGGCATGAATGAATTCTTTGCGAGAATGGGTCTGCAAAGGAACTCCATTGGGGCCAGAATTCTCTTGTAAGGTAGCTTGATCCCAGACTCGCCCTGCGGGAGCTACGCCCAGCAAAGAGGAGAGCAGACTCGTTCGCTTTAGCTGAAAATAGCCATCTAGTTTTCGCAGGTTGAGCATCGTTGGACAAAAAACTCTAGCTAGTTTGGCCTCAAAATCGACACGAGGCGCGGATCTCTTTTTTAGAGCTGCTACTCCCTTTCAACTTCTTGCCCACGATGGGTCCAATCGAGGGTTTGAGCACACCGTCGGCAGTAGACCGCGTCGAGTAGGTGCCCATGAATTCCACAGGCTGGGCAGGCCCCGGTCGTTTCGTTTCGCTCAGAGTTTTCATCAGGAAGGCTCCCTGATACCAACCCGGTGGGAACGCCGATGATGGCGAAACCTGTCAAAATCATGAGAGTGGTGAGAACTCTGCCAATATCGGTCGTTACAGAAATATCCCCGTATCCTACGGTGGTGACGGAGACCACCGCGTAATAGATGCTGATGGGAATACTCGTGAATTTCGTATTGGGCTCGGCTCCCTCCACAAAAAAGAGGAGAGTGCCTGCGATTGTACAGAGCAGGAGTACCGCCATAAAGAAGACGGTGATCTTAGCTCGCGCCTGGCGCAGTCCTGCCAGCAAGAGCCGTGCCCCCTTGAGGTGATTGATCATCTTGAGCACACGAAAAACGCGCAGGAGGCGCAATACTCGAATGACAGCAAAACCCTGTGCGCTACCAAATACGAGGGCCAAGTATTGCGGAAGGCAGGAAAGTAGGTCCACTAGACCAAAGAAACTGGTGGCGTAGCGCATCGGCTTGCGACTGAGCCATAGACGCAGGAGGTACTCTGCGGTGAACAATCCCGTAAAGAACCACTCGGCAATGTCGAGGTGAGGCCCCCATTTGCAGTCAATGCTCTCGACTGTTTCTAACATGACTGAGAGCACGCTGGCCGCAATGAGCCAGAGAAGCACTAGATCGAAGAGCCTGCCCTTTGGGGTCTCTGCTTCAAATATAATACGCCACAACTTCTCTCTCTTTGAGGGAGGCTGGGCAGGGCCGCTAGAGGGTGGGGTCACGTGCCTAGCCTACTCCTAAGAAACGTGCCGATTCAAATTCTAGCACGAATAGCTTGTTTGAGCCCTTCGATTACCAAAAGCGCGTCATTTGCCGTTCTTGTATTGGTGAGATTACGCGATTCGCTCTGTTTTTTTGTATTCCTCTTTTATCTGACGTCATGTCAGCAGGGGGAGCGCCAGGCTTCCAAGGATGCTGTCATTCAGAAATTTACTGAAGCCGACGCCGAGTTAGTCGTAGATGAGTTTTTGAAAAGTAAAGGGGCCGCTCGACGCATGGAAACGGCGTTGATCCCCCAATCAAAAGATTACCGCCTAGCTTTTGAGGGAGCTGCCGCCACCAAAGCTTGGGCTGCCTATCTACAATTATTTCGAAGAGGGGCGCCGCAAATTCGCCCACAAGGGGGCGAGACCGAAGTTTTGATCTGGTCGGCGACGACTGAAGAGTTGAGGAGAGGGGAGGGGGACTCCCTAGCATTTCCGCTCGGCTATCGCCGAATAGCTCCATACTTTCAGAGGGGGCTGAGGTGGTATGCCTTTCGATTTGTGCGCCCAGGCAACCAAGAGGGATCTTCGTTTGATGGTTTGGTTTATCTTGGGGACCATTGGGCACTATTTCCTCAACCCTGGCGCTTACTCAAACACTCTCGAAAGCGCCCTTGATACTTGCCATCTCACCGGGGGCCTTGGCATCGAAGAGCTTCGCGTCCATGCTGGAAGCTTATGTCTGAGAAGGCCATTTCATCGGCTAAAAAAATCCTTACTTACGGTATTACCCCGCCCAAGACCTCCTATTCGGAAGAGCGGAGGCGGAATACTGCTGAGGCGCAAACGGCTCGCATTCGTGAGCTGCCGATTGACGCCCTCGTCACCTATGACTTGCAGGATGAATCGAGTCGAACGGACGTCGAGCGCCCTTTTCCATTCTTAGAATCTATCGATCCCCTTGAATATGCCTACGATTATTTGAGTGGGGTTCCCCAGTCCAAGATAGTCTATCGGTCTGTTGCGGGGCAGACCCCCGATTCGATGGTCGCTTGGCTTAAGAAATTGGCTGAACATGATGGAGCAACCGTCTTGGTCGGAGCCCCTTCTGCCAAGCAGGAGCTAAGCTTGCGCCTCAGCGAGGGCTATTCTCTGTTGCGCGAGCATGCTGGTGATGTGTGTCTTGGTGGGGTTCTCATCGCTGAGCGTCACGAAGACCGCGGAGGCGAAGACTTGCGCGTCTTGCGTAAGGTAGAGCGGGGGTGTGAGTTCTTTATAACGCAAGCTGTGTATTCTGTAGCAGCTAGTAAAAATGTCCTGAGTGATCTGTATTACCGCTGTCAATCTGAAGAGCGGGAGATGCCCCATATTATGATCACCTTGAGCCCTTGTGGTTCGGACAAAACCCTAGCTTTTATGAATTGGCTCGGTGTTTCTGTTCCTGGTTGGCTACGCAACGAACTTTTGCACGCCAACGATATATTGGACAAATCAATCGATCTCTCGACGTCAGCCTTCGAGGAGCTTTACGAGTTTTCCAAAACAAAAGGGTTTACCTTGGGTTGCAACGTAGAGAGCGTTTCATTGCGTAAAGCGGAGATTGATGCATCGGTGGAGCTTGTCCATCGAATAGCAAAAATATTGGGTCGCTCTTCTTAGGCCATCTTTTCTAGCTGCTTTCTGCACTTGAGCCAGAGTGCGTCGGCGGCAACCTGATTCAACTTTAGTAACTCAAGAACGGTATCCGGTGAGTCATTGGTTAATTCGGACCCAAAACCATAGCCCATTTGCGAAGCGATATGGTCTGCTAGATTGACTACACACGCCATGGGTAAAGGGTTTTCTTGCCTCACGCAACCATGGTGCTGCTCTACTACATCAATGATATCTTGAGGAAAATTCCACTCTTTTGCAACTAACCCTCCCGCGTAATGATGTAGTTTCTGAACCGCCGGTTCCACTTCGGCGAAAGGGGGGATGGGATCTTTTGCCGCAATGCTATCCACCAACGCTATCAAGGTGGCGGCTGTGCCAATATCGTGGAGTAGTCCGCAGAGAAACGCCGATTTTGAGGGTACTTTCGCTGCCCGAGCTATAATCGGTGCAATTTGTGCAACGCAAGCCGAGTGGCGTTGCAGTTGACGCATCGGTTCTTGATACCCCGCAACACGAAAAACACGACTCTCCAGAGCGACGCGCACGAAAAGTTCCCCGGTGCGCTGTAACCCTAGGCGCACGATGGCTTCTTCAAGGGAACGAATCGAGCTAGCACCCCCGTAGGCAGGACTTTGCGCAATGCGAAGAAGCTCCCCGGCCAGCATGGGGTCACGACTCAGAAGTTGGACCATCTCCGTGGGGCAAATATTTTCTTGCTGGGAGAGTTGTGTGAGCTGAGTTGCTGTGGAGGGAAGTTGAGGCGGTCGGTAGTCTTTCGAGCCTAAGAGGTCGAGAAGACGAGAGATGAGAGGGAAGCGGTGCGCTTCACTCCGAACTTCACTAATGACTGCCACCGATTCGGGTGGAACTGATTTGAGTGCATTCACCATGAAGAACCCGGTTAAGAGTGATACCTCTACCCACATGTAGGTATGACCGTGCGCAAGGGGCAGGTCTAGGTATTAGGTACGGTTCCTCAGGCGAGAGCTTGAGTGATCTTTTGATGTCCCAAGATGTCCCCCAACGCCCCCAGAGAACGATCGCTCCCTAGCCTCGTTTTCTAGGTAAAACTAGCTGCAAGCGGCGACCTGTTGCTTGTCGTGGCGCCAAGTCGCGGGAGGCGCTCCCACATGGCGCTTAAAGGCACGGCTAAAAGAGGCTTCAGAGTGATAGCCGATATCCCGAGCGATCTCGCCGATGGAGTCGTCTGTATCGAGTAGTCGTGCGGCAGCCATTTCAAGGCGCCAGTTTGTTAGGTACCTGATGGGCGATATATCCATGATGTCGACGAAGCGCTCCGCTACCACAGAACGGGAGGTGCCAGCGCGCTCTGCGAGACTCTGTACTGTCCAGTCTCTCCCAGGCTCGTTGTGGATCAATTGTAAGATCCGACCGAGTATGGGATCAGAAAGCGCGCGCAACCAACCACTTGGCCTGTCTACAAGCTGCTTTTGCACAATCTCCATGAACAGTAGCCCGACCAATTGCTCTATCAATGCCCTTCCGCCCGGGCGCTTCTCCAGGGTTTCATCGAATGTACGTTTTAAAGTGGCGATCAGCCACGGAGTGCGTTCAGAGTCCTGGCGAATGATCACCACGTCCGGCAGAGCATCCAGGAGAGGACTGTAGAGCCGAGCACGACAAGCAAAAAATCCGCACAAAACTTTTCTCTCGTCACCTTGGGCTTGTCCTGGCTGAGTGATGGTCGGAGGGATGCCCTTGGCTCGACACAGAATGTCAGGAACGACCACGAGTTCCCGGTCGAGGGCGTCGCTTAAGCCGTGATGCGCACCGCGAGGAAGGACCAAAATGTCGTCGGTGTTCAGCTCGACCGGGTCATTGCCATCGATATGAAACCAAATTGGCCCCTGACTCACCAAATGAAAGGGCACGAGTTGCTCCGAGTCGGGCGCAAAAGTCTTCCTCAATGCCTCGGCACTGCTCGCGACAACCGCGAAGGGCGGGCTCATATGGACTCGGAGGAACATCCCTCCCGTCAGGCGGATAGCCCGCAGCACATCGGAGAGTGGGTCAGTCTCCATCTAAGGAGTCTCGGACAAGGTTGCGGGAGCTTTGGACAATGGCAAGCATGGCTCAAAATAGTACTCCTGAAGGGCTGCATTGCACCAAAAAAGGAGACCTAATGACGGCCTATATGATTTCCCAAGTGACTGTGAAGAACAAGAACAAGTTTGAAGAGTACATCAAGAAGACGCGCGCCCTAGCTGGCAAGTTTGGCGCAAGACCGCTCGCGGTCGGCGCTCAGCCGCAAATGCTCAATGGTGAGAGTGACGGCCACCAGATGGTCTTTGTGATTGAATTTGAATCAATGGAAAGACTCCAGGCGTGGCACCATTCTGAGGAATATCAGGCGCTTGTCTCCTTGCGAGAGGAAGGTTCCGATCAACATATGGTGGCTTATGAGGCAATGAGCCTGCCCTCATAGCAAAATGGAAAAAGTCGCTTAGTTTTTTGACATAAACCCACCACGAAGAGAGCCACCGCCCCTCGGTAGAGCCCGCTAGGACAGGAGGCCATCCTTGCAGCCAACTATTTTCCGACAAGCATTGGGAAATAGTCGGCTGGTATGCGAGGCCGATGAACTCGACTACGCGCAGCGGAATCGAGGCAACTTTGCTGGCGCAGGGGGGGCACCTCACGCGGATCCTCCCCAGCCGTTTTTCAAGCCAAGCTCGTACTTGAAAGACTGAACACTGCTATTGAAAAAGCTCGGGTTCGAGGAATTCCTATCATCCTCATGCAACATGAGGTTTCTGGATTTCTAGAGTTCGAGAGTGAAGAGTGGCAGCTCGCCGCGGGGCTTAAGTGCCAACCGTGCGATCTACGGATAAGGAAGAGCGAGGCCGACTCGTTCCGCGAGACGGGTTTGGAGGAGCATCTGCGCGCGCAAGAGATAGAGAGTCTTACAATCGGCGGATGCTCCTCAGAATTCTGCGTTGATTTCACAATTCGTCGAGCTTTGAGCCTACGATTTACAGTTCAGCTCCTTTCAGACGCTCACACAACCCACGATAAGGCGCATTTCTCCGCCGAGAAAATCCGTGAACATCATAACATCACGCTCTCAATGAGTTTCCTGGTGATCACGATGACTGCCAACGAATGGTAAGAGCGGTCCTGGGATCCTAAGATGCTCAGTGCGTTTCTCAAGAGCCTCAACGAAGGGGCAGGCGCGCGGATCGGGTGGAACCTGTATTTCAACCTCCTCAGTTTCTAACTCCGTCTTACCGACGATGTTTTCCTGGCGCATTCTGAGCGCTGTCGCTTTTTGGGATCCTGCTCGATTTTGCCGCCTGGCATCTCGCTCTGCAGAAGGAACTTTTTAGGACTTCTTGCCGAAAATCCTGCGTTTCATGGCCTCAACTGGCTCGCTTCAAAAGCGATGTGATATTGGCTCCCGTTCGGTTCAGCAAGGTGCTTTAAAATCGCTATTCCCGTCATCAAGGAGTCGAGACTCGTAAGCAACGTTGTGAACGTCTAGCGACCGGCATGTACCACCCTATTATTGATGAGGACGGCATCTTTTCTGACCCAGGGGGACGCCAAGTTGACCTACGACGCAAAAGTTTCAGAGTAAGAACCTTTGAGCCAAGGGTTTTAACACCTCTGTAGGCCAGAGTAAGCGTCTTGACCGCTAGTGGACCTCGTTTGCGCTCATTATGGACACAGTTCAGATTGAGCAGCAGGCAATATGTCACCATGAACAATCCTATGGCGTTTGTGTTCTTGTCTACGGTTATTTCTGGTGGAGCGCTGATTGCTTGTGGTGACTCTGCTTCGGACTCTGAGAACAACGAGAGCGCGGGAGGTAGCACTGCCTCTTCCCAAGGAGGGGCAAACGGCGATACGAGCAGTAATCAAGGTGACTCATCTGAAACCGTGGAGCCGTCGGGAGGAACCACCGGTGACCAAGACGGGCCGGGACCGCGTCGGGTGGTTGGCTACCTGCCAACGTATCGTAGCCTGAGCCCGGCGGGGATAGATTTCGACACCCTGACTCACCTTTGCCTCGCCTTTGCTAATCCGACAGGTAACGGTAGCGAGAGCGATTTCGAGGAAAGTGCGCGTAGTCAGATCGGGCCTTTGGTTGAAGCGGCGCACGCGAAGGGGGTGAAAGTTCTGGCCTCGATAGCAGGAGGGAGCCAAAAGTCTGGGGACTTGGTTGGCGCGCAACTTACTCCAGATAAAGTGGACGCCTACGTTGCATCTCTAGTCCAATTGCTCACTCGCTATGATCTGGACGGCATCGACAACGATATCGAAGGTGACGCTGTCAACCAAAACTACGAGACGTTTGTCATTAAGCTGAGGGCTGCCTTGCCTGGCGATACTTTGCTGACCGCTGCAGTTGCCACGAAGAACGGTGATCCAGTTTCAGACGCCGCCCTGGCGGAATACGATTTTCTCAACATCATGGCCTATGACCACTGTAGTTGGACAGACGAAGCTTGCGACCAGGCTTCAATTGAAGGCGTCAGGGAGGATCTCGAATATTGGACCGTGACGCGCGGTTATCCCCGACGGAAAGCCGTCTTGGGGGTGCCTTTTTACGGCTGGTGTTGGGGGTGCAGCGACAAACAATCCGCCATCACATATGGGCAGGTTCTCTCTTCGTACCCCCAAGCGAAAACCGAGGACTGGATTGTGAATGGTAACGTGACGATTTCCCTCAACAGTGCAGCGACTATTGCCAAGAAAGCACAACTGGGTCACGAATATGGCGGACTGATGATTTGGGAACTTGGTCAAGACGCGAGTGGAGACGATTCGCTCATGAAGGTTGTCGCAGACGCTCAGTGAGCGTTCCTTCGTCTCGATTGCGTCTCCCTCGCTACCTTGCGAACCCTACCGGCAAGGTGCTTGCTTCTAGATTGCCGGTGATGGTCTCATGAATATCGTGAGATGAGCTAGCGAGTGAGAGTTCACAGTTACCGGTGGCAATTCCCCCCTTGTAATTCTTACTGTCTCAGGTTGCGAGTAAACGTGGGTCGATGGTTAGGGGTATTTCTTTGGGCTCATCAGGAGTAAGATAGACTTTTTGATAGGCCGCCAGGCGTTTCGGAGCCTCCCCGGCCTTCTCGTTTGAACCTTTCGCCCGGCTCTCTCAGCGCGCACCATTTCTCGATTGAATGAAATGGCTCTGCACCTGACGTCGCTCACGACGCGCCCTCAATCAGACGCCGATACTCAAACGCAGGTTTTTGGGCTCGGTTGCCATCCGCGATCCCAGAAAAAACAAACGACAGCGGTAGCGCGAGGGCTTCGACCGCCTTCCGCAAGCCGGCTCATGTGCCGGCCCGTCTTCTGAAGCCACCAAAAGCGCGAGTTAGGGCACCAAAAACGGCTATCGTTTGAGCCGATTTGAGAACCAAAACGTCCCCAAAACGTCCCCAAAACGTCCCCAAAACGTCCCCAAAACGTCCCCACGATTCCGAGCGATCGATATTAAAGGTGCCCCCGACGCGATTCGAACGCATGACCTTCGGCTTAGGAAGCCGCTGCTCTATCCAGCTGAGCTACGGGGGCGAGTGGCGCCGACGCTGGCACGTGGTCGGGACCGAGGCAAGACTGCAGTGATTTTTCTCCTGGGCGCGTTCTCGGGGGTCGAGTTTGGTTGTCACGTACGGTTTCCATAGCCAAGATGCGGCTCATGCTGCTGCAACCAGAGGCGCCCCTACTCACCTATTCGTTTTATGCTCTCGTGGCTTGGGGGCTCTCGGCTCTACTCGTGGCATTTCGCATCTTAGCTGTGGACGAGGTCCGCGACGGACTGTTTTTTCGCCTAGGTCTCCTAACCTGGCTGGTGGTGCCTTGG
>Ga0256845_1000935_pt1 | contig 24959 bp, 16 predicted proteins | sample RiftiametaG_FD_189101 | JGI IMG/M metagenome (GOLD analysis project Ga0256845, IMG submission 189101) | Tube worm associated microbial communities from hydrothermal vent at the East Pacific Rise, Pacific Ocean - Riftia | ecosystem: Host-associated > Annelida > Integument > Unclassified ... | reverse complement strand
TATTCAATTATATCGGTAACAGATCCCGCACCGATAGTCCTTCCACCCTCTCTGATAGCAAATTTCAAACCCTTCTCCATAGCTATCGGAGTTAACAACTCTATCTCAAACACAGCATTATCTCCGGGCATTACCATCTCTACTCCGGAGGGCAGCGTTACACTACCGGTCACATCCGTCGTTCTGAAAAAAAACTGCGGCCTGTATCCCGTTACAAACGGCGTATGACGTCCACCTTCATCTTTGCTCAATACAAATACTTCAGCTTTAAACTTCTTGTGCGGCTTTATGCTTCCCGATTTTGCCAATACCATTCCGCGCTCTACATCTTCACGGTTTGTTCCTCTAAGCAATACGCCTATGTTATCTCCGGCTCTACCTTCATCAAGAAGTTTCTTAAACATCTCTACTCCGGTTACTACCTTCTTCTGCGTATCTCTTATTCCCACTATCTCTATCTCATCGCCTACCTTTACTATTCCACGCTCTACCCTTCCCGTTACCACTGTACCTCTTCCGCTTATTGTAAACACATCTTCTATCGGTAACAGAAAATCCTTATCTATCGGACGTTGAGGCAACTCTATATATTCATCTACCGCATCCATTAATGCAAGAATATCTTTGTTCCACTCTGCATCCGCTCCCTCTTCGCTCTCCATTGCCTTCAATGCACTACCTCTTATGATAGGTATGTCATCTCCGGGAAAATCATACTCACTCAACAGCTCTCTTATCTCAAGCTCTACCAGATCAAGTATCTCCTCATCATCTACCATATCCACTTTGTTCATGAATACAACTATCGACGGTACATTCACCTGACGGGCCAACAATATATGCTCTCTTGTCTGAGGCATCGGACCATCTGTAGCACTCACTACCAATATCGCTCCGTCCATCTGTGCGGCTCCCGTTATCATGTTCTTTACATAATCTGCATGACCGGGACAATCTATATGTGCATAATGACGCTTCTTTGTATCATATTCTACATGAGCTATCTGGATCGTTATCCCTCTCTCCTTCTCTTCAGGGGCATTATCAATACTCCAAAAATCACGGTATTCTACATTCGATCCCTCACTCTTGCTCAACACCTTGGTTATAGCTGCCGTTAATGTCGTCTTACCATGATCTACATGACCTATCGTTCCTATGTTTAAATGCGGCTTACTCCTGTCAAACTTCTCTTTGCTCATATATTCCTCCTAATTTTCCTAAAAATTAAATAATTTATTAAAATTAATTTCAAAACAAACCTAAGCCCTCGATCAGACTTGAACTGATGACCTCATCCTTACCAAGGATGCGCTCTGCCAGCTGAGCTACGAGGGCAAAAAAGCGGGAGACGGGATTCGAACCCGCGGCCTACAGCTTGGAAGGCTATAGCTCTGCCAGCTGAGCTACTCCCGCATCATTTGGGCAGGGGCGGATTCGAACCACCGAAGGCATAAGCCAATGGGTTTACAGCCCATCCCGTTTAACCACTCTGGAACCTACCCGTTCAGTCAAAAAACAAGCTGGCGAAGGGACTTGAACCCCCGACCTGCTGATTACAAATCAGCTGCTCTACCAACTGAGCTACGCCAGCATCAACTCAGTTTCAAAACTGAGAAAGTATACCACACCTATAGCAAAAGTGTCAATTTTTCGAAAAAGGGTATACCGCTTTTTCAACCGGATTATACATAATTTCACACCCCGATGCAACAAAATTGGAAAAAAAAATGCTAATTATTTTTTTTTAAAGAATTAGCATTGCATCGCCATAGGAAAAAAATCGATATTTTTTCCGTATAGCTTCCATATATGCCTTCTTCATCAATTCGAGACCTGCAAAAGCCGAGACGAGAATAAAGAGGCTGGACTTCGGAAGATGAAAATTTGTGATCATTCTATCGACAAGTTTAAATTCAAATCCGGGGAAAATAAAAAGTTCCGACTCAAAAGAATCCCTTTTTTCTTTAAGCAGTGCATATGTTTCGAGTGACCTTACGGAAGTAGTTCCAACTGCAACAAGTTTTTTTTCTGATTTTTTTAAAGTTTTAATTTTTTCGGAAACATTTTTATCAATATGAATGATTTCACGCCCCATTTTATGATCATTTATATCTTCAGCTTCAATCTTTTGAAAAGTTGCGGTCCCGACATCCAGAGTTATTTCCAATACGGGGAATCTATCTTTCAACTCTTTGAGAATCTCTTTTGAAAAATGGAGTCCGGCAGTCGGAGCGGCAATTGATCCCGGTTCTTTAGAGAAAAGAGTCTGATATCTTTTAAGATCAAAATCTCTGTATTTATCAGCCTCAACTCTCTTCCTCTTTATATAGGGAGGAAGGGGTGCGAACCCTATCTTAAGCACTTCTTCAAAACTTTTATTAAACTCAAGAATTCTTTTTCCTCTTTCTCGAATCTCTTTAACAACGGCTTTTATCCCGTTATCAAACATAATATTCTTTCCTATTGTTAACTTTTTTGCCGGCATTGAAATAATTTCCGCACTATTTTCATCAACTCTTTTCACTATCAAAATCTCTACATTTCCCTCCCCTGCTTTTCCGAAAAGGCGGGCGGGGATAACTTTTGAGTTATTCATGACAAGAAAACTATTTTTGTCTAAGAGTGAAACTATTTCCGTAAAAGAGTGATGAGAAATATCTCCGGTCTCTCTATTAACGACCATTAGTTTGGAACCGTCTCTTTTCTCCGCAGGAAACCTTGCAATTCTCTCCGCAGGAAGTTCAAAATCAAAATTACTTAATTTCATCATTCTATGTTATAACAATGTGAACTTACAGGTCAAATTGATTTATGGTTTTTTATCCACAATATGATATCCAACAATTAATTACTAATTAATTCTTACATAATCATAAATTTAAATTAATCGTACTGCAACAAAATCTCCATCTTCATTAAAACCATAAAATATACCTTTATAAAATGAAAAAATCATTAAATCATTCTCTAATTTTTTTTCATTTTTAAACTTAAAACCATTTTCTGTCAATTCATAAACTCTAAGATATGTAGATTTATAACCATTCCCCCAACTTCCGCTTTTCAAGAATACAATCAAAGACTTTTCTTCTTTAAACAGTTTAATATATGTTCCAAATAAATCTCCTTTTGTTATAGTTCCGCCCTTTGAAGAAAATCGCTTAAGTCTTGATGAAAAAGGAATAAAATATGGAACTTCTTCATCAATCAGCTTTTTAGACTCCCCGGTTTTAATTGATGCTCTCCACACTTGATAATTAAGATGGTTCGCATAATAAATATATTTTTCATTATATAATGGAGTCATTCCTGCAAGTATCAATAAATTATTCCAAATATTAATTTTTCTATATTCCGCAAAAGAAGGTCCAAAACTTTTTATTACTTTCCCTTCAAATGAAATATGGTGAAAAAATCTATATGGAGATGAATAAGGTTTAGAATATACTTTAGGGTCTTTTTCAAATATTTTTCCGACGAGAATAAAACCATCTTCAGTAACAAAAAAATGATGAAAAGTATATTTCATAGTAAAATCCCATCTGTTTTTAAATTTTCCATTCAAGGTTAAACATTTAATTCTTGAATTACTTTTTACATATAAATCATTTTTATAAATCACAAAATCCTGTAAACTTGTAAACTCATCTGGTCCTTCTCCTTGTTTCCCAATTTCATTAACAAGTTTTCCCTTGAAATCTAATTGAAATATTTTCACTTGTTTCATATCTGCAATAAATATTCCTCTTTCATTTACTATTACTTTTACCGGTCTACCTATAATTTGAGAACTTTTCCATATGATCGAACTTTTTGATAAAAGCACTCCGCAACAAAAAACTATAATGAAAGTTACAACAATTTTTCCTTTCACCTATTTCTCCTTATTCTTTAAATAAATACATATAATTTATATCATTTACATAAAAAATATTATTCCTCTTTAACAAAAACCTCGAATATACATTCTTTTCATTAGCTTTTATATATAAAACTTTAATCAAATCCCCTTTTGTGGAAAATTTATATAAAATATCCCATCCTTTTTTTTCATCTCTAAAGAATTGTAAATAAAAGAAGTTGGAATCATCAGAATCAAAAAAGCACCTGCTTATTAAAGGTCCATAAGTATCATCGGTATTCACTAAATTTTTCGTTGCATATTTTTTAAAATCATCTAATATTAAAGCAGGTAAGATCTTCCTCTTTCTTATTAGCTTAAAATCTTTAAAAAGAAAATATGTCATATCATTACCGATAATGACAATTAATTTATTATCATCCGAAAGTCTGTAAAATAAATTTGTTTCATAATCTGGACGTCTTACTATTTCTATAATTAAATATCCAGGCTTATAAAAAAGAAATTTGTCAAAAGATTTTCTTTTTATTAATACTTTTTTTATATTCAGATCTTTTGAATATAAATTAAGTGAATTATCATCGCTACTGGAAGGAATAATGAAATCTCCGGGACCTCTCCCCTTACTGCCAAAACCCTTCACAAGCTTCAAATTTTTATTGAGTTTAAAAATTTTAGTTTGAAGTGAATCGTATATATATAGATTACCTTCCCTATCTGCCGTTACCGAGCCGACTTTCCCTATAAAATTCTCATCATCAAAATCATAACCTACCTTTTTAATCATTTTTAACCGGACAAATTTTTTCTCAAAATGTGTTGGTTTCGGATCTTTAATAACTTTAACACTTTGTAAATATATCAAAAAAGAAAAAGTAAAAAAAATTATAAAAAAAACAGAGATTTTTTTTGTCATTTAATTACCTCTTCTAACGATTTTATAATTTCATCGTCTTTTCTGTTATTGATATATTCCTCTAATTAATTTTTATCATAACTATATAAATAAAGTCAAATACACTCAATTTTCGAGGACGGTGCTGTACAGTAGTGTACTTTTCCCACTCTGTTTTTCAAATCTTTTTACTTTTATCTTTTATCTTTTATCTTTCTACTTAGGACTGGAACTCCGCTGAATGCTCTTTTCATTGAGAATTGCCTCCACCCGACTGTCGTCTATCCTTTGGAACGTCTAATTTATTAACTTAAATTTTAAACTCACTTCGTTCAAACATGAAAAATTTCCTCTACGGGACGTTATAAATCCGACTTAGACTCCTCTGCCTCCCCCGGCAATATCTCAATGAAATATCTAAGTAATGATTTACTCCCTTAATATTGTGAGTTCAGCTGATAGCTGAAAACTCTACCAACTCTCTTTACCAGAAAATGATGTATAAAATTACAGTAATTACTATAATTCCGATTCCCGCAACTTTTGCCTGGGAGCTCGGAGTTACATCAACTTCTTTATTAACAGGCATCTTAACCGGTTCGGGAAGCGGTTTGAAAATAGTTATGACCGCCATTAGTAATACAAGAATGATAAAAGTTATTGCCATATGATTAAGAAATGAAATATCAGGAAATATCCATAGCAGCATTCCATATATTACAACATTTCCGAGCATCGCCGATATGGCGGCAGAGGAAGGTGCTTTGCGTATGACGAGTCCGAAAAGAAAAACCGTTACAATTCCGGGAGATATAAATCCCTGGAACATCTGAATATATTTAAAAATCCCTCCAAATCTCGGATCTCCCAGAAACGGTGCAATAAAACACGCTATAAGGACAAAAACAGCTGTCATAAATCTTCCGACCTTTACCAGTTTTTCCGCTGATGCACTCTTACGAAAATGACGTTTATAAAGATCCATGGTAAAAATAGTAGAAGCTGAATTCAACATAGAATCAAGACTGCTTAAAACAGCTCCGAACAGAGCTGCAAACATTATCCCACGCAGCCCCATTGGAATTATTTCCCTGATCAACGTCGGATAAGCCTGATCACCGCTTGCAATTTGCCCGGAATATAGTTGGAAAGCAATTATTCCCGGAAAAACTATGATAAAAGGAATTATCAATTTCAACCCTGCTGCAAGCATTATTCCCTTCTGCCCCTCTTGAAGACTTTTCGCTCCAAGAGTTCTTTGGACAATAAACTGGTTAAGCCCCCAATAAAAAATATTGGGTATCCATAATCCTAATATTAATGCTGTCCACGGGAGTTCGGGATGAGATGCAGGAAGTATCATATGAAGTTTATCTGCATTTGTTTCTAAAAATACCGAAACTCCCCCTACGGCTTTTAATCCGAGCACAAGAACGATCGCTCCCCCGATAAGAAGAGCGGTTCCCTGAAACAGATCCGTCCAGACAACAGCCTTCAAACCACCGTAAATTGTATATGCACCGGCTATAATTCCGATAAGCCAGACAGCCATGGTGAGATCCATTCCGAAAATGGTTTTTAATCCTATTGCACCTGAATAAAGTATTGAAGCAAGTGCAACTGCAACATACATAATCATCATAAAAGTTGCCATGATCGCACGACTTGCCGGATTATACCTGTATTCAAGAAATTCCGGAATTGTATATATCCCGCTTCTTAAAAATCTCGGTAAAAGAAAAAGAGCAACAAACACAAGCGTAACAGCCGCCATCCATTCATAATTTGCTACAGCCAGTCCGAGTCCGCCATACCCTGCTCCCGCCATACCGACAAAGTGTTCGGTTGAAATATTTGATGCGATCAGAGACAAACCTATCAACCAAAAACCAAGCCCTCGCCCTGCAAGGAAATAATCTTTGGATGTCTTTTCATCGCGGGATTTATAAAGTGAAATTGCAATAACGATAGCAAAAAAACCACCGAAGGTTAAAAAATCCATCCAGTTTAGAGTCATAATTTCTCCTGTTAAATAAAGAAAAAAAATAATATTTACTATTTTTAGGTTTTCAGTCAAAAATGTCAAATTTTTTTATTTAAACATTAAAATCGGAATGTCTTAGAATTCATTTTTTTAATCTCATTTATTCTTTACTTATTAAAAAAATTTTTATAAAATTATCACTCTTCAATAAATAAATTTTAAAGGAGTCGATATGGGAAAAACTTTTGCCGAAAAGGTTTTCGGAATTAAAGCGGGAAAAGATGTCAGAGCGGGAGATATTGTCTCTGTCGAACCCGATTATGTGATGAGCCATGATAATGCAGCAGCTATATCAGGCACATTTAAAAAGATTGGGATCAATAATGTAAAATATCCCGGAAGAATAGTTATAATTCTTGATCATGAAGTTCCGGCTCCCAAAGAGTCTTCCGCAATAAATCACAAAGAGATACGAAAATTTGTCTCCGAACAATCAATTCCAAACTTTTTTGATATAAACAACGGTATTTGTCATCAGATATTTGTTGAAAACGGATTTGCAATGCCCGGGAAATTAATTGTGGGTTCCGATTCTCACACGACAACATACGGAGCACTCGGAGCTCTCTCGGCAGGAATAGGAAGATCCGAAGTTGCAGCAATATGGGCAACCGGAGAGCTGTGGTTCTCCGTACCTGAAACATTGAAAATAGAAGTGAACGGAACTCCTTCAAAATGGATAACTCCTAAAGATATAACACTTCATATAATCGGAAAGATCAGATCGGATGGAGCTGACTATAAAGCTGTGGAATTTACAGGCTCCACGATTTCAAATATGGAGATTGAAGAGAGAATGGTTTTAACTAATATGGCAGCTGAAATGGGGGCAAAATGCGGTTATATCCCACCGGACAGCAAAACATTTGAATTCCTTAAAAGACGTGCAAAAACCGAATATGAACCTCTCTATTCAGATAAAGATGCAACTTATTTTAATGCGGTTAAGATCAATACGGAAGAGATCGTTCCAACAGTTGCAAAACCTCATACGGTTGACAACTATTCGCCGATAACGGAAGTGGAGGGAACAAAGATAGACCAGGCTCTCATAGGGACCTGTACTAACGGAAGACTATATGACCTGAGAGCTGCCGCAAAAGTTTTAAAAGGGAAGAAAGTCAAAGCAAGAACTCTGATAGTCCCCGCTTCGAGAGCAGTATATAAAGCCGCTATCCATGACGGAACAATTGAAACCCTTGTAGATGCAGGAGCCATCATTCTCAATCCCGGTTGCGGACCATGCCTCGGTGCTCATGAAGGAGTTATGGCTCCCGGTGAAGTTACATTTTCAACTGCCAACAGAAATTTTAAAGGCAGAATGGGATGCAGAGAAGCTGAGATTTATCTCGGTTCCCCTGTTTCTGTTGCAGCTTCGGCAATAGCCGGTGAAATTGTTGATCCACGGAGGGTTTTATGAAAAAGATATTTAACGGAAAGGTCTGGAAATACGGAGACAATGTCAATACGGATGTGATATTTCCGGGAAAATACACATATCAGAAAATGGAGCCCGAAGAGATGGCAAAACATGCGATGGAGGACCTTGATCCCGATTTTGTCAATAAAGTAGGAGAAGGTGATATCCTTGTCGCCGGTAAAAATTTTGGTATGGGTTCATCGAGAGAACAGGCCGCAATTGCAATAAAGTATGCGGGAATAAGTGTAATAATTGCAAAATCATTTTCACGTATATATTTCAGGAATGCAATCAATGCAGGAATGCCTGCAATAAAATCAACCGAAGCTGTTGAGGCAATAGAGAACGGTGATGAAGTAACAATTGATATGGAAAAAGGAAAGATCATAACAAAAAAAGGTGAATTTACTTTTTCCCCATATCCGGATACGGTAATGACAATACTTGAAAAAGGCGGACTTATAAATTATATTCGATCACTTGTGTGAAAGATTTTGCAAATGATCGTTTTTATATAAAAAAATATAAAAAATTCAGGAGGAATAATGTCAAAACGAACAGTCGTTTTAATGCCCGGGGACGGCATAGGAAAAACAGTTTTACCCGAAGCAGTCAGAGTTCTTGAAGCTGCCGGATTCGAAGCTGATTATGTTAATGCAGATATAGGGTGGGATTTTTGGTGTAAAGAAGGGAATCCTCTACCGCAGAGGACAATAGATCTTCTTCAGAAGCACGGATTATCTCTTTTCGGTGCAATAACGTCCAAACCGAAGTCCGAAGCTGCTGCCGAACTCGATCCCTCTCTTCGTGACAAAGGTTATGTATATTACAGTCCTATCGTAGGTTTAAGACAACATTTTAACCTTGATATATGCACACGCCCCTGCAAGACCTTTAAGGGAAATCCTCTTAATTTCATAAGAAGAGGAAAGAACGGAACAATAGAAGAACCTGAAGTTGATGTTGTTATTTTCAGACAGAATACAGAAGGATTATACGGCGGAGTTGAGTGGACAGATCCTCCTCAGCAGGTATATGACGCACTCAACACTCATCCCAAAATGAAAAATTTCAGTAATACACCTAAAGAAGAACTTGCTATCTCGACAAGAATATTTACTAAAAAAGCAACGAAAAGAATATTAAGAGCTGCATTTGAACACGCAAAAAAATTCGGATATAAATCCGTTACAGTCTGTGAAAAGCCAAATGTTATAAGAGAGACTTCAGGGATGATGCTCTCACTCGCAAAAGAGATGGTCAAAGAGTATGACGGGATCTCACTCTGGAATACAAATATCGATGCCCAGATGATGTGGCTCACAAAAAACCCTGAAAATTACGGTGTTCTCGTTAGTGGAAATATGTTCGGAGATATTGTTTCAGATGGATTTGCCGGGCTTGTCGGAGGACTTGGATTTGCCTGTTCTGCAAATGTTGGAGAAAATGTTGCAATTTTTGAACCCACACACGGATCTGCTCCGAAATATGCGGAATTTAAAACATCAATCGTAAACCCCACGGCAATGATCCTTTCCGCATGTATGATGCTTGATCATATCGGTGAAATAGAGATCTCAACAAAGATCAGGAATGCAGTAGCAAAAGTTATCGAAGAAGGTAAAGTAAGAACCTATGATATGATGAAATTAAAAGGTTCTGAAGAAGCACTCAATAACGGAGCAGCATCAACAACTCAAATGACTGATGAGATAATTAAGAATCTTTAAAAAAAGTAAGAAAAAATCATAAAAAAAAGGGGAGATTTTTTAATCTCCCCTTTTTTTTTACAGCCTTTTTTATTTATATATTTTCTTTAATCCTTTTGCAGTCCGGTCCTCCTTTTTAGGAGCAGGTGTCATCTCAGGTTTATTCGTTTTAAGTTGTTCAACCAACTTATCAACAAGTTTTTCTATCTGCAGGTCTCTTCCCTTCATAAGTATGTTAGGATCATCCCAAACTTTTAAATCCGGTCTGACACCTACACCTTCCTGAAACCATTTTCCATTGTTATAATAAAGTCTTGCACCCGGAACAGTTATGCCTCCACCGTCGATCAACATATGTCCCGTAGCAGGTCCTACTAAAATCCCGAGAGTCCTTTCACCGACAATCGGACCGGCTTTTAACTCACGAAATGCCCAAGGAAGACCATCACCTCCGGATCCAGCCCATCCGTTTATAAGCATGCCGACAGGCCCTGTGTTCACTTTGGACGGAACAGTCTGATCTTTCCCGTGACGCCAGTTCAAATTGTAAATAACGGGGCGTTTTAAAATCTCAAGGAATCTATCGGCAAGCTGACCGCCGCCGTTAAACCTCTCATCAATAATGAATCCCTGCTTGTCAACCTGAGCATAGTACATACGGACAAGATCCTTTTGTCCTGTGGCGGAAGTATCTGCCATATAAACATACCCGAGTTTTCCGTCTGAAAGTTTATCTACCATTTTCCTGTTTCCCTCAACCCACTCGTAAAATCTTAATATCGATTCCTCTCTCTGAGTAAGGCATTTAACCACAACATCTTTTGAATCAATTAGTAATCCGCTTTTACTTATTTTCAGTTCAACGGTTTTTCCGGAGAGACCTTCAAAAGCACAATACGGATCCTTTTTCGGATTGAGTGTAACCCCGTTAACAGAAAGAATATAATCTCCCTCCATTACATCAACTCCGGTTTTATCAAAAGGAGAACGTTTGACTATATCCCATTGAGCAGGTTTTACAACTCTTTTAATTATAAATTTTCCATTCTTCATTCCCCAGTCAATTCCGAGAAAACCGGTAATAACAGGTTTCACCCTTTCCGAATCTCCTCCGAAAGTATATGTATGTCCTGCACTCAACTCCGCTTGCATATTTGAACAGATAACATTTATATCCTGACGCGTTCTGGCATAATCTATCAAAGCACCATATCTTTCCTTCATTAATTTCCAATCCACTCCCTGCATTCCGGGATCGTAGAAAAAATCTCTGAATCTTCTCCAAATATCGTTAAATATCTGATGCCACTCCTCTTTCGGAACCCAATTCATAACAAGTCCGTTTACGGGAATAGGTTTTTTTATCTTTTGAGCAGGAACGGGTTTTACTATCCCATAGCTTCTTTTTGTTTTAACAAGAATGGATTTACCATCAGCGGTAATAACATAATTATTTACTCCGTCAATGATCTTCTTCTCCTTTCTCTCTTTAATATCATAGAACATCAAAGAAGGATTTCTTTCACCACTTCCTGAATTCGGCCACCTTATATAGATGAGTTTTCCTTTCAAAGAATATAACGCTCCGATATTTCCCGCCTTCGGAGGTAATATCTCCATTCTTGATTCAATATCTTTAAAATCAATTTTTACAGCAACTTTAGATTTTTTTACATCGGCTTTTTTACTCTTTTTCTTACCGGAAATTTTTTTATTCTCCTCCGGTTTAAAAGAGTCATTTTCCGTATACAAGAAAGATTTAATACCGGATGTCAGACTGATCACGGCTATTTCACCGGAATTGGGATAGATCCATGTTCCATCTCCCATATCGGAATATATAGGATTCATACTTCTTGATGTTATAAAGAAAAGATATTTTCCGTCTTCACTGAAAACAGGACCCATATCGTTAAAAAATCCGTTTGTTACTAGTGATAATTTTTTCCCCGTTATATCATAAACATATATGGCATTGTTACTGTTATCCATACCGAGTGCAAATGTAAGCCATTTGGAATCAGGAGACCACGAAACGGAATAGGAATATCTTCCTCCGTGTCCGATATTCCATTTTGTATTTGCAACTTTGGTTAATATACCTGTTGAAGAATTAACAATAAATATTGTATTTGTTTCATCAATAAAAGCAATATTCTTACTATCCGGGGACCAGAATAATTTATACCCGAATCCTTTCCCTCTTTTAGTAAGTTTTTTAACATTTCCTTTAAGGTCCTTAAGGTAGATCTCATACTCTCCGGAAACATCACTCCAATACGCAATATTTTTACCATCGGGAGACCATGAAGGATTATGTTCCCAAGCACCGCTTGTTTTTGTAAGATTTTCAACAAAACCCTTTTGCGCAGGAACATTGAAAAGCTCTCCTCTTGCTTCAAAGATCACTCGTTTTCCATTCGGGGAGAGAGTCATATTCTCTATCCGTCTGCCCACACTTTTTTTCCTTGGCATTTCATTAGACAGATCGGAGATCACATTGACTTCTATCTCTTTATATTTGTCATTCGAAAGATTCAGCAGATACAACCTGCCGCCCTCTTCAAACACTATATCCCTGTTTCCTGCCGACATATAGGTTATGTCAAAATCCTTGAATGCAGTCACCTGTCTGATTTCCCGGTTCATAACATTGTACTTCCAGATATTATGTCTCATATTTGCACCGCGGTCGGAAAGGAAATAGATAAAATTCCCGGTCCATGCAGGTTTACCCTCGGTCCATTCGGTTTTAGTTATATTTTCTATTTTGTTATCATTCATATTGAATATTAAAATATCCGATGTCAATCCTCCCCTATACCTTTTAAAAGGATAATTTTCGGTTATCTTAGTTATATATGCCAACCTTTTACCATCGGGAGAAAATGTCGCAAGTTCTCCGTAAGGTATTTTTAATCTTTCGGGGAAACCGCCGTTTTTGTCAACGAGATAAAAATGACCGAGTCTTCGGATTCCCATCTCTTTTGACGATCTGAACAATATCCTCTTACCGTCGGGATGCCAATCTATCATTCTGTCGGGAAATGAATTATATGTTACCCTCACCGGCAACCCTCCCGAAACGGGAATCACATAAATATCACTGTTTCCGTTGTATGCAGCCGTATATCCGATATATTTTCCATCGGGAGAAAATTTAGGCCAGGATTCCTCTCCCGGTGAATGAGTCACCTGAATAGCAGTCCCTCCTTCTTTCGGCATCAGCCAGATATCTCCGCCATAAACAAATGTTATCTGTGTATCGGACACATCCATATATCTCATCAGTTTTGCATTGATCTTACCCTCTGATGTTCTAAAAAAAAAGAGCATAATAATAACAATTAAAAAAAACTTTAATTTCATAGATAATCTCCTTTATTATTTTTGATACTTTTATTACGAATTTTCAAACTGTTTTGTTTAATAATTCAATCTAATTGTCATTTTGATAATGATAATGAAAAATCTATTTTATTAACTTATGTTCTTTGTAATAATCGATCGTTAATTTAAGACCTTCTTGCAATGATATTTTAGGTCTGAAGTTTAACTCTTTCATTAGTTTTGATCCGTCGAAAATCCAATTATTCTTTCTAATACTTTTTATATCCCCGGGAGAAAAGGGTAGATCAAATCTAAAAACTTTTGAAAGAATATTCAGTTTCCATGCAATAATTAACAGTATTCGGTCTGAGACAGGAAGGACAAAAGGATATACATTTAACAACTCAGCAATTTTAACGGCTGTTTTTCTCCACGAATGAATAGAGTTATCGGAAATAAAATATGTTTCTCCCAACGCTTTTTGACTCTCTCCCGCAAGAACGATCGCTTCAACCACATCATCAACATAAGAAAAAGTTGAAAAGGATTTTCTGCCCCCTAGTAACGGCAATATCCTTTTTCGTATAACTTTGATAAGTGTGAACATCTCTTTCTGATTCGGACCGTAAACATTTGGAGGTCTTAGAATTACAAAATTCACTTTTCCGCTGAATTCCTTTACAGCCTCCTCGGCCATCAGTTTGCTCTTCCCGTAAAGTGATACTGGGGTATCAGCTTCATCCTCATTTTTCAACTTATTCCCCAATGCAGGACCGGATGCAGCGATACTGGAAATAAAAACAAACCTTTTTTGTCTCTGCGTCAATTCCGAATAAGCTTTAATAAGATTTTCTGTTCCTTTGGTATTTGCATTCCAAAAAACTTCCCAATTTTTTCCGTTAAGTACAGCACCGAGATGAAAAACAGTGTCAATTCCGATTAAAGATTTTTTTAAAGAGTTAATATCCGAATAATCCCCATAAGAGAGCTCGACATCTTTTGTTTTAAGATTTTTAATATTACTATCTTCTCTGACAAGACACCTTACCTCTAATCCTTTTGATAAAAGTTTGTCAACGAGATGACCTCCGATAAATCCCGTGCTTCCGGTTACGAGAACTTTGTTCATTTAACTATTCCATTTTTCCGATACCAGTCAAATGTACGTTTTATTCCCTTTTCAAATGAAACCTTCGTTGTATACCCGAAATAATCAGCAGCTTTTTCTATACTGTATCCCCAATATCTGTATTTAAAATATTCATCAAGATTTTTCTTTCTTAAGACAGGATTTTTCCCTGTTATTTTTGCAAAAAATTCAAATATAAAACAGAAAAAATATAGTAAACCGGTTGAAACCGGAAGTGTTATCGTCCATATATTTAAAACACTTTTCATCTTCCTAACCATCTCTCTTGAGTTATAGACATGATCTTCACCGATTGTAAAAACCTCTCCTACGGTTTTTTTACTTAAAACGGCTTCGATCATTCCATCCGCAATATCCTCTACATAAGCTATATTTGTCTCCATTTCAGGGAATTTTAATTCAAGATGTCTGCTAAGCAACTTAAAAGCGGTAAATAGACCTCCGTTACTTCTCGGACCGTAAACAAGCGGAAATCTTATAATTGTAAAAGGAATTAATGATTTTTTTGAGATAAGATACTGCTCCGCTTTCAGCTTGCTTTTCCCATAATCACTTACCGGATCAGGTTTTCTATATTCATTTTGTATCTCACCTTTTTTCACCGGACCAGCCGCAGCAACACTGGAAGCCATAAGAAATCTTTCTATCGGAAGCTTTAATTCAATAGCAACATCAATAAGGTTTTTTGTCCCTTCAACATTAATAAGATTAAGAATATCCGGATTCATTGAACCCACAGATGCAGCAAGATGATATATTACCGAAACATCTTTCAAAGCAGGATATAAAGTTTTTTTATCGGTGATATCGCCAAAAATTATTTTCGCTCCGAAATTTTTTATCTCTTCACTGTTTTCACCGGGTAATATCAGACAGACAGGTTCTTCACCCATGTCAATCAGTTTTTTCACAAGACAGCTTCCGATAAAACCGTTACCGCCCGTAATAAAAATTTTTTTCCTTTTTGTCATAACAATATCCTTAAAAACAAAAATGAAGTATATCAGTTTGATTTCATTATTTGAAATAAAATAGACAAAAAAAAACTATTTTTTAAAAAAATATCACTCTTTTCTTTAATAGTTAATTCTATTTTAGTATTATATTTTTTCCGGAGGTGTTATGAAAAAATTTATTCTCGTTAAATCAATTTTAGTTTTAATTATCTTCCTTTCGGTATTTCAACTTTATTCATCGGAAAAAACAATTCTTCCCGTCAAAGATCCTTCCGCTTTCGGATATAGAGAATTACAGGAAGGTCAAGCAACGGTAAGAGTTAGAGGGATAAGAAATCTTTTTTCAATTGATGAATTGCAAAAAATGATAAAAAGCGGTTCTTCGAACGGATTAGTATTGGATCTTACCGGTCACAAAAAGCTTCTTGATGGAAGAGTTATTGATCCTTTAAATATCTACGGGAGAATATATACCGCACCCTATCCATTTGAAGGAAAGGAAGTAAAATATACTTACAAAAGATTCAGATTAAGCTCAAAAATAAAAAACGGAATAGGAGTTATCCCCCTTAAATATTTTTTCAAAACATGGCTAAATAGTGAAGATTGGATTGACGGAGGTCAGGTCGTAATTAGGATAAACATAAAGCTAAAAACAGACTCCGAAGATGTTCAACTCGGAATATACGACACTTTCGTAAGATTCAAAAAAACAGGAGATAAATTCTACAAAGAACTATCTCTAACGGAAGGACCTCTTATTAATCTTGTATCAAGCGATCATCCGGACTATATTGTTATTTCATTTAAAACCAGCGAACCTTCCGATGGATTTATCAAACTAAAAAATGGAAAAACTTTCGGTTCGGATATAAAACTAATCAGACATGAAATAAGAGTTTCCGGACTCAAACCCGATCATGAATATAAATTCAATCTTATTTTTTCCGGTATAAAATCAAAAGTTTACAATTTCAAAACAGCCCCCCGGAAAGGAGAAGGAGAAATTGTTTTTGCCTATTCGGGAGATTGCAGAGAGGGAACGGGAGGCGGAGACAGGACCCTTATGGGAATGAACTATTCCACAATAGAACGAATCGCAAATCAGGCATATTTGAAAAAAGCAAACTTTATCATATTGGGCGGAGACCTTGTAAATGGAAGAACGGCAAGTATAGATGATTTTAAAACTCAACTTTATATATGGAAACAGTCTCTCTCCGGTTTTTGGCATCACAGCCCCGTTTATACCTGTATAGGAAATCATGAAGCACTGTTAAAATTCTTTGTTAATAAAAAAAGCGAACTTATCATGCTTGACAGATGGCCGTATAATACACAAAGTGTGGAAGCGGTTTTTGCAAAAGAGCTTGTTCAACCGCAGAATGCCCCCGATACTTCGGATAAAAACAGACCCTCATACAGAGAAAACGTCTATTCATTCACTTACGGTCAAGTTAAAATTATTGTTTTTAACAACAACTATTGGATAAGCAAGACCAGGGGAACGACCTGGAAGATCCCTGAAAGATTCGGCGGATGTCCGGAAGGATACATATTCGACGATCAGATGCAATGGATTGAAAAAGAGTTGAATTCCGCAGAAGCGGATCCGAACATAAAATATATTATTCTCTTTGCTCAAGAGCCGGTATTTCCCAACGGTGGACATATCGGGGACAGTATGTGGTATGACGGAGATAACGGATCCAGAGCTTTTACATACAACCCGAGAACAGGAAAAATAAAAAAAGAGAAAACAGGAATAATAGAAGTAAGAAACAGATTTGTCAGAATGATGTCCGCAAACAAAAAGGTTGCAGCTGTTCTCGGAGCTGACGAACATGCATTTCACAAAGTGCTTATCGATAAAAATGTTCCGATCGGTAATTTAGAAAAAGATATTCCTATTTATAAAAAGGGGAAATTTGAAAAGTTAAAATCAATATCTCCTTTAAGTGATCTTAAATATCCGGTATGGTATCTCGTATCCGGAGGTGGAGGCGCACCCTACTATTCAGCACAAGAGTCACCATGGAATAAGTTCTGGAAGGAAAATCCAAAGTTTTATCCGCAATCAAAACATACTTCCAGAAAAGGATGCTTCTACTACTCATCACAGGAAAATTTTATGCTTTTTAAAGCTGACAATAAAAAAATATCGGTTACGATCTATAATCCTTACGGAGAAGTGATCGATAAAATTGATGATTTAATGGCTGTAAAAAAATAACTCGGACATATTTGTATGATTGTATGAATTTGTGAAAATAGATATACTTATAGGAAACTGGAATTTAGAATGAATGCAAGAAAAACTTATATATTAATTTCGGTTTTTATCGCTATTCTTTTAATCGATATTTCAGGTTATATAATCATTGAGAAAGTACCATTTCTGGATTCACTCTATATGACAATCATCACAATCTCCACCGTTGGTTACGGAGAGACATTTCATCTGTCATCAATTGGAAAAATATTTACAATTTGGGTTATCTTAAGCGGATTAAGCATTTTTCTCTACATAATCGGGAATTTTACAACATTGCTTATCGATAATAATCTAAGAAAGATGTTCGGGAGAAGAAAAATGAAAAAACTATTGAATATAAAAGATCATATAATTATTGCAGGATTCGGGACACTTGGCCATTTTATCTGTGAAGAATTATCGGCATTAAATGAAAAATTCTTGTTAATTGAGATTGATCCGGAGAGATATGTTAAAGCTGAAGAACTCGGTTACAATGTATTACTCGGCGATGCATCCAATGAAGATATTCTAATGACGGCAAGAGTAAAAAATGCAAAAGCTTTTATATCACTCCTCTCTTCCGATGCCGACAACATTATAGCGATAATGACGGTTAAAGAGCTAAACCCCGGGTTAAACAGTGTGACAAGAGCAATTGACCTCGCGAATGAATCGAAGCTGAAAAAAGCCGGAGCGGAAAAAGTCGTTCTTCCGAATGAGCTTATATCTTTCAGAATTATAAATTCAGCGTTGAAACATAATATAGGGGAATTTATTGATTTTATCTCTTTTTCACCGAAAATATCAATCGGAATTGAAGAGTTTGTTGTTCATGAAAAATCTTCCCTTATCGGAAAAAAGATCTCCGAGTCGGGAATACGGAAAAATTACAATATAATAATTATATCAATAAAAAGAGAAGAGGAAATTATTTTCAACCCATCTTCTTTATATATAATTAAACCGGAAGATACGCTTCTTCTCGTTGGAGAAAAATCAAAACTTTTGCAATTTATCAATTCAAATGTATAAATTATCTACTTTTTTGAGTTTTAAAAAAACCAATTCATTATCGGAGGTGTTATTTTGGTCAATAGAAAAACAATAATATTTTGTATTCTGATATCAACTCTTTTTATTACCGGACTTTCTAAAAAAGCCGATTTTAAAACAGCGGAGAAATTTGCTCCCGAAAATCTGAGGAAGATGGTGGGCAGCAGATCAGTCCAACCCCACTGGATTAAAAATTCCGAAAAATTTTGGTATAAATATAAAACTTCAAATAATACATTCTATTACATAGTTGACACAAAAAAAGTTGTTAAATCCCCTCTTTTTGACAGAGAAAAAATGATATCCTCTCTTTCATCCTTTGCAGATAAAAAACTAAATAACAAGATTGCCAAAATAAAAAAAATTGAATTCAAAGATGAATCACACTTCACTTTTGAATTTAATAAAAAGAAATTTTTATGGAATATTTCCAAATCAAAAATAAAATTTATCACGGATATTGAGAAAAAAAGTGATAAAAAACCACCGTATAAAATTTCTCCGGATAAGAAGTGGATTATCTATTCCAAAGACCATAACCTTTTTTTAAATAAAAAAGATGACTCTTTTGATAAAGAAACCCAATTGACGTTCGACGGAGAAAAGTGGTTCAGCTATGCAAAAGAGGATGGAAAAGATCAAAGCGGAAAAAGAGTAAAAACCGCTGCAAAATGGTTCAATGATTCAAAAAAGATCTATATAAAAAGAGTTGACAAGAGAAAAGTTGAGGATCTTTTTCTCGTTCATTCCTTAAGCAGACCGAGACCGACGCTTGAATTATACAAATATGCAATGGCAGGTGATAAAAATATACCTCGGTATGAGATATCGGTAATTGATATTAAAAGTTTGAAACAGGTGAAACTTGATATAAAAAAGTGGAAAGACCAGAGGATAGGAAGTGAAGGAGATGACAGGATATATATTACGGATAAATCAAAATATCTCTTTTTTATAAGAAGCACAAGAGATTATAAAAAAGTGGAAGTATGCAGAGCCGATACGGATACGGGAAAGACCGTTGCACTTATTCACGAAACAAGTGAACCATACTGGAATTCATATTTCCAGCAGTTTTATCCGGTAAAAAAAACAGGAGAACTTATATGGCAGTCCGAAAGAGACGGACGAGAGCACTTCTATCTTTATAACAAGAAAGGAAAACTTATCAACAGAATCACAAAAGGTAATTATACTACCGGAAGAATAGTAAAAGTTGATGAAGAAAAAAGAATTCTTTATTTTGAAGCATACGGGAAAGAAAAAAATACCGATCCGTATTATAAATTCTATTACAGAGTTAATTTCAACGGAACCGGATTCAAACTTTTAACTCCGGAAAATGCAACTCACTCTTTTTCTATGAATGAATCAATGAACTGTTTTATAGATACGTTTTCCACAGTAAAAAAAGTTCCTGTTTCAGTGCTTAGAGATTCAGAAGGAAAACTTTTAACCACACTTGAAAAGATGGATGTTTCAAAGCTCATCTCTTCGGGATGGAAGCCGGCTGAAACTTTTAAAGTGAAAGCTGCCGACGGAGTTACGGATCTCTACGGAGTTATGTGGAAACCGTTTAATTTTGATCCTGAGAAAAAATATCCTCTTATATCATATGTATATCCGGGACCTCAGGGAGAACCTGTCCCTAAAACTTTTTTTCTTGTCAGAAATGAACGTGTCAGTAATATCCCGCTTGCTCAGCTCGGATTCATCGTTATTTCGGTAGGACAGAGAGGCGGAAGTCCTTTAAGATCAAAAAAATACCATAATTTCGGTTATGATAATGCACGTGATTATCCGCTTGCCGATAATAAATTTGCAATAGAACAGTTAGGGAGAAAATACAGTTTTATTGATATGGAAAAAATCGGAATTTACGGCAGATCGGGAGGCGGTTTTATGTCAACTGCCGCAATGCTTGTCTATCCAGATTTTTACAAGGTTGCTGTATCTGCATGCGGGAATCATAATAACAATATATACGACTATGAATGGGGCGAACTCCATTATAAAAACAGTTTCGAAAAAAAGATAAGAACAAATCAGGAGATTGCAAAAAATCTGAAGGGGTATCTTCTTCTTATTCACGGAGAGGTTGACAACAACGTCCATCCGGCAAATACGATAAGGATGGTAGACGAACTTATCAAAGCCGGAAAGAGATTTGATCTTATGATTTTTCCCGGGAAGAAACATACATACGGAGAATACACAAGATACCTTGAGAGAATGATGTGGTACTATTTTTCCGAACACCTCCTCGGCGATTACCGAACAAATGTGAATATTTATAAAAAGTATTAATAAAAATATAAACCGATAAAAAAAGTTTTATATATCATCATACTATAATTTTTGCACAGACTAAATTTAAGAAAGAAAAGTAGTAATCAGCTTTACTATACTAATTAGTATAAACTCTTTTTAATATTCTGTACACATTGTATGTTATCCAGCGGGAAGGCTCTTTTTTTTGACCGCTATCAAGAATTTTCCATGCCATCCATACGGATTCGGCTTTATATAATCCTTCCGGGTCAGCTTTTTTCTTAATTGTTTCAATAATATCTATAAAACGTAAATCATTTTTTATATGGTTATAATGAGACAGTATATCGGCAAAATGTAAAATATCATACCAGACAAAAGGATATTTTAATTTTTGAAAATCTGTTCCTATCCCAAAAAGATAATGCTTTTTTCTTTCCTTCCAATGGGATAAGAGAAATTCCACAGCTTTCCCGACATTTGTTTCCTTATGTTTTTCCGGGAAAAGCGAAAACATTTTTGCCATAAGAAGATTTGCATAAGGACAAGGAGTTCCTCTCTTTCCGGGTCCGTTAAAACGCCCCAATTCGGGAGATACTGCACACGGATATCCATCCTCTACCGTTAGATTTGACAGATATTCGATCCCATTTCTTAATTGATTAAAAGGTATTCCGGTTTTTTTTAGAGAATAGATTAACAGTGGTGCATCACAAAGCATCCATGAATATTGATCCTTGCCCGTTCCTCCGAAAACAACGGGAATATTCATCTTGATCTGATATACTTCCTCATCGGATTTATGCTCCATAACTCTTTTAGAAATATCATTTATATCTTTATTCTCTATGGTAAAATCCATATCCGCTAAAAATGATAACTTGTGTATAAAATGCTTTGCATCATTATGCCTTTTTAGAACATGACCCGGCCATTTCTCTAAATCCGATATAAGTTCTTTAATTACCGGATCTTCCAATGCCTCTTTTTTTAAATCCGACAAATTTCCATCATATCCGAAATCGGATGCAACTCTGTATTTTAACAATGGATGAGAATCCATTAACCAATCCTTAATTTTATCATTCATATTCACACCTGATTATGTTTTACATATTTTCACTTTTTTTATCAACAAAAAAATCCAACCCCTGATCAACCAATAAGATCCTGTTGATGATTTTTTTGTTTGGAAGTATTATAATGTCACAAAAGATGTTTAATCCGGTTTTTATATAAAACTCTTAAGGGAAAAAAGGGGAAATAATGTTTGAGCAGACTTTTAGAAATATTGATGATACATTATGGAAAGATGCAGGATGTAGCAGCGAGCTGGATTATATAGAACAGACTTCTTGGATTCTTTTTTTAAAATACCTTGATGATTTGGAAAAAGAAAAAAGGATAAGATCCGATCTGTCCGGAGAATCATTTACATCGATCCTTAAAGATGAATTCAAATGGGAATCATGGGCTGTCCCTAAAACAAATAACGGAAAACTTGATCACAATAAAGCTTTAACCGGAGATGATTTAATAGACTTCGTAAATATTAAACTTTTCCCTTACCTGAAGGAGTTCAAAAAAACTGCTCTGAATCCTAACACCATCGAATATAAAATAGGTGAAATATTCAGTGAACTGAAGAATAAGATCCATAGCGGATATAACTTAAGAGAAGTTATCAATCTGGTTGATGAACTTAAATTCCGCTCCTCAAAAGAGAAACATGAAATGTCCCACCTTTACGAAGGGAAAATAAAAAAAATGGGAAATGCAGGGAGAAACGGAGGTGAATATTATACTCCGAGACCGCTTATAAGAACAATTGTAAAAGTGGTTGCTCCTGAAATAGGTAATAAAATTTATGACGGAGCCGTCGGGTCTGCAGGATTTTTATGTGAGGCTTTTGAATATCTAAAAACAAAACGCCCCGGTATATCTTCTTACTCTACCCTATCCACCGATGAAATGGAAATTCTTCAAAAAAATACTTTCTTCGGAAAGGAAAAAAAATCTTTGGCTTATATCATCGGAATAATGAATATGATATTCCACGGAATTGAAGCACCGAATATTCTTCATATAAATACACTTTCGGAAAATATTTCAGATATTCAGGAAAAAGACCGATATGATATTGTTCTCGCTAATCCTCCATTTGGAGGAAAAGAGAGAAAAGAGGTTCAACAAAATTTTCCGATAAAAACAGGTGAGACCGCTTTTCTTTTTTTACAACACTTTATTAAAATCTTAAAGGCGGGAGGTAGAGCAGGTATTATCATTAAAAATACATTTTTATCAAATACGGATAATGCTGCAATCTCTTTAAGAAAAGAACTTTTAAACAGTTGTAATTTGCATACGGTGTTGGATTTGCCCGGTGGAGTTTTTCAGGGAGCAGGAGTTAAAACTGTTGTCCTCTTTTTTGAAAAGGGAAAACCGACAAAAAAAATCTGGTTTTATCAGTTGAATCTGGATAGAAATCTCGGGAAAACCAATCCGTTGAATGAAGACGATCTTACAGAGTTTGTGAAATTTCAAAAAACAAAAACAGACTCAGAAAATTCCTGGACGGTAAATTTAAAAGACATTGATCAAGAAACTTTTGATCTGTCTGTTAAAAACCCCAATACACCCGAAGAAGAACCGTTAAGAGAACCGAAAGAGATTCTAAAGGAAATTGCGGAGTTGGATAAACAGAGTGCAGAGATTCTAAAGAATATAAGAAAACTAATATGAGAAAGAATAAAATAACCAAATTGGAAAATATTCAGGGGAAAATTCATTCTGTACGCGATATGCACGTTATGTTAGACAGTGATCTGGCTGAACTTTACGGTGTTGAGATAAAAAGTCTTAATGAACAAGTTAAAAGAAACATCGAACGATTTCCAGAAAAATTCAGATTCCAACTGACTCGGAATGAATATGATTCTTTAAGGTCGCATTTTGCGACCTTAGAAAATAAACGAGGAAAACACAGAAAATATCTTCCCTATGTTTTTACCGAACAGATATAAGTTGAAAAGTGAAAAATAAAATGCAAAATAATTTTCAATTGCCAAAGGGATGGGAAATAAAGAAGTTAGGAGAGGTTTGTGAAATTATCGCAGGACAATCTCCGGAAAGTAAATTCTATAATGATAAGGGAAAAGGGTTACCATTTTATCAAGGGAAAAAAGAATTTACAGAAAAGTATATTGGAAAACCTACCAAATGGACAACGAAAACAACTAAAGAAGCTATTAAAAATGATATTTTGATGTCAGTTCGGGCTCCTGTAGGCCCGGTAAATTTTTCAACTCAAAGGATATGCATTGGTAGAGGATTAGCCATAATAAGATGTAAAAAAATAGTCGACAAAGAATTTGTTTTCAAATTTTTAAAAAAATATGAAGAAGAAATAACTGGAAATGTTGGTGCTGTGTTCAATTCAATAAATAAAAAACAAATTGAAACAATCCAAATCCCCATTCCCCCACTCCCTGAGCAAAAACGGATTGTAAAAATCCTCAACAAAGCGTTTGAAGCTATAGACAAAGCAAAAGCCAATGCCGAACAAAACCTGAAAAATATAAAAGAGGTTTTTGAGAGTTATTTGAATATGATCTTCGAAGAAAAAGGGAAAGATTGGGAGGAGAAGAAGTTTTCAGAATGTCTTGAAAAAATAATTTATAGTAGAAAAATAAAACGAAAAGATTTTTTTAAAAATGGTGATTACCCAATAATTTCTCAAGAACAAGAACTAATTAATGGATATTGGAATAATATAGATGATTTGTTTAAAATAAAAAAACCCGTTGTAATATTTGGTGATCATACAAAAGTTATTAAATTTATAAATTTTGATTTTGTATTGGGTGCAGATGGAGTAAAAGTATTACAATCTAAAAGTTTTGTTGATTCTAAGTATATGTATTATTACTTACGCAATGTAGATTTAGGTGATTTAGGTTATGCAAGACATTATCGTTTACTGAAAGATATTTATATATATTTTCCCAGA
>Ga0256845_1000934_pt1 | contig 24982 bp, 18 predicted proteins | sample RiftiametaG_FD_189101 | JGI IMG/M metagenome (GOLD analysis project Ga0256845, IMG submission 189101) | Tube worm associated microbial communities from hydrothermal vent at the East Pacific Rise, Pacific Ocean - Riftia | ecosystem: Host-associated > Annelida > Integument > Unclassified ... | reverse complement strand
AAATAATAAAGATATTTTAAATTCAATATTTCTTCAAGTAAAAGAACTAGGGGTAACTACTTTTAAAATTGATGAAATGGATGCTTACTTTTTAGTGAGTAAAGAAGATAATTTTCCACCTAAAGCTAGAATGGGAGATATATTTATTCCATCAGATTTTAATTTAGTTATGACTGATAATACGCACGTAAGAGTTCAACCAAATGGTTTCAGTGATTTTAATTTATTTGATGTTTATAATGAATCTAATGTTACTATAACTGGTGGGCATTTACATGGCGATAGAGATGAACATTTTTATAATGGAGATGTTACTGGACATGGAGATAGTGCTTTATTAAATCTTGAGGCAGCTATTAATGTAGTTATTAATGGTGTAAACTTTCATGGTTCTACAGCAGACGGAATCATGGTTAAGGCTATTGGATTTGCATTTAACCCAGATTACAATCCTTCAAATAATGTTTTAATTAAAAATTGTATAATTGATAAAAGTAGAAGAAATAATATTTCAATTGTAAATGCCCATGATATTATTGTTGAAGATTGCCAAATTTTAAATGCTGGTGCAAACACAAGTAAATCAGTTGGTACATTACCAAAAATGGGAATTGATATTGAAGCGTTAAGAGAAGTTGGTTCTGATGGGAATATTATTTATTATGAAATAGCTAAAGATATTATTATACGAAATAATGTTGAAAGCGGGAGTGTAACAACAGCTTTTACAGTGTTTATTGGAGATAATGTGACTATTGAAAATAATGATACAGAAAGCAGTATTGGTTATGCTTATGCAACTGGTGTGAAAATTAAAAACAATAGAATTACAGGGGATGGTTCTGATAATTATGTTAGTGCAATTGGAGCTGGAAAAGCTGATACTGAAACTACTTATGACTGTGAAATTTCTGGAAATACGATAACGGGTTATAATACAGGTATTACTTTATATTCTAAAGACACTCAAATTTTCGGAAATACCTTTGAAAATTTTGATAAAGGAATCTTTATCACTAACAGTAGTAATATCAGAAATGTTGATGTTTATGATAACACTTTTACAAGTGTTAGAAATAATAGTTCTGGTTTTTATGCTCAGATTTCTGGTTTAAATAATATAAATGTTTCGAAAAACACTATAAATGTTAAAGGCAATTCTGTTTCTTTTAATAGTGTAAATATAGAATCTGGTACTGATAATAATACAGTTATGGTAAACAATAATTCATTTTTATCATCTAATAGTCCAAAAGTTTTTAATTCAAATGGTATTATTTTACAAGACAATTATTAGTAAAATAATTATTTAAAATACAGTATTAAAAACCCCAAGTGTAATCTTGGGGGTTTTTAATTTAAAATATATTTAATGAGGAACAGAAGCTAACTTTTTATAAACATTTATAGTTTGTTTTGTCATAGCTTCAATTGAAAATTTCTTTAAAGCCTTTTCTTGACCCTTTCTTGCAATTTTTAATCGCAAATTTTCATCTTCTATATTTAATTTTAAAAGCGCAGCTAATGATTGGTAATCGTTATTTTTAAATATAAAACCATCTTCTCCATGATTAATTTGGTCATAAGCTCCTTCTGTATCACTTCTAATGGCACAAGACTTACTCATCATTGCTTCTATTACTACCAAGCCGAAACCTTCCAGACGAGATGGTAAAACAAAAATATCAAAAATATTATAAAATGGTTTTGGATCTTGATAATCAAAACAAGAAACCAAGCTAGTTGTATTAGTTGATTCAATTAAATTATCTAGCCAAGGACGTGTAGTATTGTCTTTTGAAGAACCAAGAAATATAACATGTATTTTATCTTTTAAGATTCTATCTAAACTTTCTACTGCTTTTAATAATAAGTCATGCCCTTTTCGTTTTTCAATACTACCTACAAAACCTATTAGTAATTTATTAAGCGGAATATTATTTTTTTGTTTGAAATTATTTTTTTCAACTTCAGACATTGAAATTGAAAATGATTTTGATACACCATGATTTACAATAGTTATATTTTCTTTTTTATACCCAAATAAATCAATAGCATACTGTTTTGTTTCTTTACTAATTGCAATTAGATGAGATGCGTTTTTATATTTAAAAGACTTTATAAAGTCGTTTACATGTAACGTAGAAACAAATTTTTTGCGCATAAGCCAAGGTATAAATGACATATATGGAGATTCTGCATGAATTACATTTGGCTTAATTTTTATTATGTAAGACATGATTCTTAAAACTGAAAGAAGAGATGTTACAGTCCTAGTAATTCTTGAACCTTTAGGAGTTTTAAAAACCCTAATAAATGTGCCTAACCTTTTAAACTCTTCATAAATTGAATCTAATCTAGGGTTATTATCTTCTATAACACCACCAGTTATTAAATAAACGTCTTGGTTCTCTTTTATTAATCCAGACACCAAATCTAGTGTGTTAGTTGTCATACCAGTTTGATCTATTCTACTAAGTAATATTACTATTTTCATTTATTATTTATTACTAAACTAAGAAGAAGCTTTGTTTTTGAATTATTAGTTAATTTATTACCAATAATCATTTATTAATATTTTAGGGTTTTTGATTTAAACAAGTTCTTTATAAAACTTAACCCATTCGTTAGAAATAGTTTTTGATGAAAAATTATCATTTATATATTTAGTACCATTTTTGCCTAACGACTTTCTTAAGTTTTCATTTTCTGATAATAATTTCATTTTATCGTATAAATCATCAACATTTTTTACTTTGTGTCTTAACCCTGTTTTATTATCAACTATGGTGTCCATTAAGCCGTAAGCATCGCTACAAATAACAGGAATACCACATGCCGAGGCTTCAATTACACTCATGCCAAAACCTTCTCTATAACTTGGTAAACAGAAAACATCACTAGCTTGATAATATATTTCTGGCGTATCTGTTGTACCCACAAAATCATAGTATTCTTTATTTTTTATAATATTGTTAATATCATCTAAAGAGCCTTCGTTACTACCTGCTAATAATAAAAATACATTTTCATTTTCTGAGCGAAGTTTATGAAAAGCCTTTGCTAATTCAATTACGCCTTTATCTTTAGTTAGCCTACCCAGAAATAGGTATACAACCATATTATCTGAAATATTAAGTTTTTCTCTAACAGTTTTTCTTGTTTGAGTATTTACAGAGAATTTTTCTACATTTACGCCACAAATTGAACCAGCTCCCAAAACTTGCCCACTGTTTTTTTTAAGTACTTTTTCTGAAATTAAAAAGTTTTTTTGAGAATTACCATCTACCAAAATGTGAGTTGATAGTTTTGCTATTATTTTATCTAATGTTTTTAATAGATATCTAAAAAAACCTTTTTTTGTTGCCCATACTTGTCCTGTAAAAATGTGTATTCTTATATTAATACCAGCAAGTTTTCCTGCAATTGCTGTTGTTAAACCAGCTTTAGGGGTTAATGAGTGTACAGAATCAAACTTATTAAGCTTAAAATATTTGTATAAATCATAAATAGCCTTAATATCTTTTATAATATTTATATTACGATTTATAGCAATACTCTTATAGTTATTATACTTAAAATTGTTTAAAATATGTTTGTTTTCGTCATCAATATTTGCAACTAGATTTATAATGTAATCTTCATTAAATTTTTCAAAATGTGTTTTTAAAAAATAAAAAGTATATGGGGATGATACAATAAAACAAATATTTTTTTTCATAATTTATTGTTTGTGTATTTCTACTTAAATAAAGCTTTTTGTAAAGGTTGTGTAATTTTAAATAACCAAAAATGATGTAAAAAAGTTACTCTAAAAAGGTCTTTTGTTTTTTCTGATATTGAATAATTTACATGTAAAAGACCTTCGTTTTTTAATTGATTTTTTATTTTAATAACTTGTTTATATGGTCTTTTATTTTTTAAAAGCTGATAAAATAGGGTTACATTTATAAAGCTTAACCGGCATCCAAAATATTTTTTGGTTTGTTTGTTTTGTGTTACTTTTTTACTAAATGATTTTGTGATTCTTAAAACCTGTATTAAATCTAGAAGCATCTTTTCCTTTTTCTCATTACTTGTATTTCTTGTAATAGAATCTGGTGATTGTAAATAGTGTGCTGCAATGTTATTTATTGCCATTACTTTATTCGAGTAATAAAATACACGAGTATTAAACTCAAAATCTTCAATATAAATTTTTTCGAGAAACAAATTATTATTTTCAAGTAATAGCTTTCGGTTGTATAATTTATTACATGCAGAATTCATATACTTTAACATATTATAATAATCTACGCCGTTATAAATTTCCCCATTACTGTTCATTGAAACTTCATACGCAATTTTGCCATTGGGCAATACACCTTGACAACCAAACTCTAATATATCTAGCTCATTATCAATAGCTATACTAATAATGTCTTTAAAAGCATTAGGTAAAAGATAATCATCTGAATCTAGAAAAAGTAAATAACTACCTTTTGCGTGCTTAATTCCCGTATTTCTTGCTCCTCCTAAACCTTTATTTTTTTGAGAGATTATTCTAATATTAGAATGTGATTTTGCTATTTCTTTTGCCACAGACAAACTATTATCTGGTGATTCATCATCAACCATAATAATTTCAAATTCATTTTCACTTAAACCTTGGTTGTAGGTTGATGTAACACATTTGTTAATGTATTGTTCTACATTATACATTGGTATGATTATACTTAATTTAAACATTATACATAATTATAATAAATGAACATAAAAAATGTGAACAAAAAATATAGAAATACAATTTTTCCAATAACAACATGTTGCTTTTTAAAAAATCGTTCTGTTATAAAAGGGTAAATAATGACTAGAGGCATTAAAAACCAAGATAGATATGCAAATCTATTAGAGAAATTTGCTCTAATAATTAAAATCCAAAATGCATTTGCTGTTAAATAGATATTAAATAATTGAATAAAAACGGGGTCTTTATATTTCTTTTTAAAAACAAAATACATACCACTAACAACTGCAAATGAACTATAAAAAAGGAAGTCAAACCTGAAGCTAGTATTTGCGAATGCCTCATGCTTATCTCCAGTTAAATAACCACTTAATCTATCGTCTGCAAACCCAAGTTGGGCAAATAAGTTTTCCCAAAAACTACCTAATACTAACGATAATGGTATTGCCAATACCCACCCATAAATGTACCATTTTGGATTTTTAACAAAAAGAGTTAATATATATGCCCCAACAGGTAATAGCATGGTTTTATGAAATAGACAAGAAAGAATTATGATAGGAATGAGAATTGATTTTTTGTTACGATAAGACAATGCTAAAATAAATAGCGACGTTGCCATTCCGTTTCTAATACCATTTACACCATATGTCCAAAACGAGAATGATACAATAAACATGAAAAATGCATAAAACCAGTATTTTGAGAAAAATCTTTTGGATGCTATATATAGTGGTAAAATGTAAATGACCTCACACAATAAGAAAAAGCTGTTAACAGGAAGTATAGAAGATGATAGTTTCATGAATTGATGAAAAAACAAATCATTCGTAATTGTAATTTCTTCTCCCATTGCATAGGTATTATATATTCGTGCATACGTTACCATATCAACAAAATATTTTCCACTTATTGGACGTAGTCCCATATATAAGGTTAAAAAAATCAAAATAAAATAACCCATAAAACGAATGTATTGGATGTTTTTTTTCTCGTTTATATCCAATAAAAAAGTATGCAATAGTGTTATTAATGCTATACCAAAAGCACTGTATATGAAAACTCTATAGTAGTATTCTAATGGTATAATGTCTATCATTTTTAATTATTTTATGCTTAAATACTTTTCAGAAACAATTTCAACATCAAACTTACTAAGTAGCTCATCTCTTTTACTTAATAAATTTTCTTTTAATTTTGATGATTCAAGAGCGTGTTTAAGTGCGTCTGCAAATTTCTCTTCTTCTAGTAAAAACTCATTATTTTTTGGGATACCCAAACTTCCTTTATAAAGATTTGGTGTTACTATACCTGCTTCTACAAATTTGTTTTCATTTTTTATTTTATGTGAGTCTAAACTCATTAATTCGATAATACCATCTGTACAGTAAGATGATACAACAGGAACACCTACAGCTATAGATTCTACAATAACATTTGGAGTTCCTTCATAATGAGAAGAAAGTGCAAGAACGTTTGCTCGCTTTAAATATTTGTAGGGATTATTTTTTCTTCCTAAAAAATGAATTTTATCAATAACATTATATTTTGTAGCTAGTGATTTTATGTGATTTATTACTTGCTGATTGCCGTCTCCAATAAAAATTAGATTAGCATCAATTTTATTTTTTTGTAATAAGTAAAATGAATTGATTAAATGCCAAGGAGATTTTTGAATAGAAAGCCTTCCAATAAACAGAATTGTTTTTTTAGAAAACAATTCCTCTTCTTCTGTATTATCTATGGGTTCGTTTGAGAGTTCTAATAATCTTTTTACGTTATGCGGATTATATATTACTTCCATTTTTTTGGGATAGTTAAATCCACAATTTTCAATTAAATCTCGTTTTATGTCATTACTGATACAAACTACTTTACTAAATGGACCATATAATTTCTTATAACTAATTTTAATTAATTTATTAAAACTATTTGTATCATTTAACTCAACACTCTTTAATGCGTGTATGCTACTTATCTTTTTTTCTTTGGTAAATGTTAATGAACTAAAAATGTTAGCCATGTCTCCAAAAGAAATAGAATGTGTTGCATTTTCTTTTTTGAGGATTTTTCTAATTTTATATGGCGCTAAAAAATAAAATAGGATTCTTTTTAAAGCACTTAATTCAAAAAAATCTTTTTCACTTAAAAAGTATTCATCATCATCATTAAAATTTATAATATCAGATTCCAGTTTTATTAACTTAATAGCCTTAACATTATATCCTTTTAATTGATAATGGTTATAAAAGGTAAGAGCTAATCGCTCCATACCACCAACGCTTCCGTAAGGCATTATTAAAATAATATTCTTCATTTTAATTTATTAAACTTTTAAAAAGAGTATCCCATTTAACCATTATTTTTTCAGGCAAATAAGTCTTTGATTTTACTTTTGCTTTTTTTCCAATTTCAGTTCTTAACTGTGGCTTTTCAATTAATTCTATAATGGATTTAGAGAAATTTTGAACATCGCCATTTTTTACTAAAATACCATCTTTATATTGCGAAATTATATCGGAAGGCCCATGAGGACAATCAAATGAAACACAAGGTAACCCATAAGACATGGCCTCAATTAGCACCATGCCAAAGCCCTCAAACCGAGATGACATAACATATATTGACGCTTCTTTATATTTATCTTCAATATTTTTTATTGGTTCGTAAAAATTTACAGAATCCGATATTTTTAATTTATTAGTGGTTGCTATTAAATTTAAACTATCATCAAATTTCCCATAAATTACTAATTTCCAATCTGGATGCTTCTTATTAACTTTTTGCCAACTTTTTAACAACCGGTCATATCCCTTTTGATAAGATTGTCTTCCTACAGCTAAAACAATTTTGTTACTTAGCTTAGAATTTTTTTCAGAAAGAAAGGGTAGTGGGTTTGATATAACCATTATGTTTTTTAAATCCCATTCATTAAGATTTCCATTTGTTAAAACAACAAAAGCATCATATTTTTTTGCCCCATATTGCATTAAACTATATTTTATTTTCTGAATAAATGATGATAAAAAATTGCTTTTATCATTTGTTACTTCTACTTGTTTTGAAACATGCCTTTCATAAATCATCGGGCAAGGTTTTTTTGTAAAATATGGTATAAAGAAACCCTTTAATCCATCATCACACACAGAAATAACATCTGGATTAATCTTATTAATAGCTGTTTTTATTCCTTTTAAATATTGAAAAAAATAATTGATTTTGCTGCCATTAAAACTAATGTCGTGATAAATTAATTTCTCGCTAAACTTATAGAACAATGGACTATCTCCTTGATTAAGGGTTAAAATATGTACTTCGTAATCAAGTTTATCAGCAAGGTAGCTAGCTTTAATAGAAAGAACTCTTTCTAATCCAGCAGCACCACAAATTTGATTAGTTATGTACAATAGCTTCATGAGTGTAATTTTATTTTATAAATGCTTTACATTTTTCTTTTAAAGGCTCTGCTAGTTTATGATGCAGTCCTAAATTTGTAACAATAGTATCTTTATTGATTTTTCCTTCAAGATTAAAATTAGCACTCCAATTACCATTATCATTTACATCAATTCTATTGAATAATTCAATAATACCATCAAATCTGCAAGTATCAACAAAAGTATTGAAACTATTCAAAAATATTACGGGTGTACCCATAGCTAAGCAAGGTAGTGCACAATGAATTCTAGATGTTATTACTAGCTTGGCTTTCGCGTATTTTTTTAAACATTCTTCAGCATATAGAAACTTTTCTTTTTCTGTTTGTTTACCAGGAGGAAGTATTTGAGTAATGTAATTTGCGCTTTCTAATAAATCTTTATCAACAACTTCTTTAAGTTGGTTTTTTATTTTCCCTAATTTTAAAATATCACCATTAAGAACGCTTTTAACTAAATGTTTAGGAGTTAATGTTACCTTTTCTTTTGTAGGGTAATTATAAAAAGGATCGACTATATAGATATCATCTCCTCTTTCAGAATCATCAACTTTATAATTATCTAATGTTAGTGTTAAACACCCCGTAAAATAGGCTTCTATACCTTTTTCTTTAAGTATTTGTACAGTGTATTTATCTCTACAACCAATTGGTTGATGTTTTTTAAGATAGCTTATACCTTTTTCACTTAGCATAAATGGAGCTGCCGTATTATTCATATGGAATGATACAAATAATGGATTAACATCTTCACTTGGCACCCAGTGCATAATATTATGGGTAAACCATCCATTCATAATTAGTTTGGTTGAGCCTTTTTTAAATTTTCCTAATTTTTCTCTGTTCATTAATTCATCAACAGTAGGTAAATATTGTCTTGCAGCTAAACTTTGAACATAATCGCCAACATTATATTTTTCTTTACTTTCTTGATATGTTAATAGTCCGTATTTCATATTTTATTGTATCTAACTTTTTTATAAAAGGTATATAATTTTGAGAATTTATTTCTAATAATAAATTTTTTAACAGCTAATTTATTTACTTTTTCTTCATTTTTATTTATGATTTTTTTCAAATCAAGTTGTGCGAATTTTTTCAAATATTCGTTTTCTTCATTATTGTTATTAAGAACAAAGAAAGGTTTGTTTTCTTTTACTTTTTCCTGTAAACACCACCATTCATATTCTAAGCCTTTACTCATTGTCGAGTTCTTGTTAAAATTTAAGAAAATACGGTTATAAAAATTCTCGGGTATTTTAAACCCAAATTTTTCAGGATTGTCATTAGCAAGTATAATACCTAAAATAGTTCTTTGGCATTTTGCACATTTATTACAATTAGCTTCATCACGTAGTTCAGAATAACAAACTCTAAGCTTTATGGATGTGTTATTAGATTTAACATAAGAAACTATGTTTTCAATTTTATTTGTGCGTCTTAAATGATATCCATCATGTATAACATTACAGGTAGCCCATTTCATTTTTTCATCAATGTTTGGGCTTGATCCCCAACCAAAATCAACTTCATTTGTATTTGATGATCCTATAAGAATATTATCAAAATTTAGTTTATAGCTTAAAGGTGCTAAAACACCTAATAATGACATACCGTGTTGGATTTTACCCCACCAACCTATATCTACCAAAACATCTACTTTATAGGTGTAAAAATCTCTTACATTAGTTTCTATATAATGAAGCATATTATTTGCTATAATATGTTCTTCTTTATTAAACCGTATAAAATCTTCCCAACGTTTTGTGTCACTAATTTCAATATCTGCTCCATGAATTGAAACTAAATATGGGTTTAAATCATGGTTCCTGGTATAAGATTCAAACGAATCTAAACCGCCACTAAATAATAAAGCAGATTTACTTCCATTAATCATGTTTTTAACTAAAGATTTAGCTTTTAATTCACCTTTTAGGTTTTTATCTGGATTGTACTTTACAAATTCTTCTTTTAAACTAATTAATGCATTGTAGAAAGTTTCGTCTATTTCATTTACATATACATCAAATCCAACAAACCAAGCAATAGGCATTAAGTTTGATAGAAGTGGTATTACAGCAATACTGTCTGGTATTTGACTTACATCTATTTGATATTTAGAATAATATAAATTATCTAAATTAAAATATTTTGAAAATGCTTTATCAATGCTATAGCCATAGCATATTTTTTTACCATTATCTTCAAAATTTATTGAATTTAATTTAAAGCCTTCCATAATTATTTTTTACTCACTTTATTTAATACAGCCTTTAAAGAATTTTTAAATAATTCTTGTTCAAAATTTATCATTCCAAAAAAGTAAATTAAAACCCCATATATAATTGTATAGCTAGTTCCTTTTAGTATAAAATTACCCCATCCAGATCCAGGAATAAAATTTAGTAAATAACTAATACCAATAACTACTAATAATACTATAATAGTTTTGTTTAGTAATTCTTTAAAAAATCTTATTATATTAAGACCTATTGTTCGATGGTAATAAAAATTCATGACATTTTGTACAATTAACCAACCCAATATAGAGCCCGACATCATTCCGATTGGCCCGTATGGTTTTGCTAGAAATGCGCCAATAATAGTTCCTATTATCATAAAAGATAGATATAAAATAGCTTTGAATGATAACTTATTTTTTGCTTCTAATATTGAATTGCCAAATCCTTGAATTAAAGGTAATGTGTATGCTACCATAATCATTAATGCAATTACCCAAGACTCAAAGCTACCTTGTTCACCTAATTCGCCACCAACCCATAAATAGACAAACTGTCTTCCAAAAAAAGTGAAGGCAATTAGTATATACATTAATATTATAAATGATATTCTACCAATTTTTATCATCATGGAAGTTAACTCTTCGTTAGATGCATTTCCAACAGACATTTGAGTTGCTCTTGGTAAAAATACACTAGAAATAGCTGATGAGAACGCTCCATAATAAGTGCCTAAAACAATACCAATACCATAAATAGTTAATACTTCTGGAGAACAAATTCGTCCTAATACCCAATGTCCAGATTTCCATTGAAAAAGACTTACCAAAGCAAAAACAAATATCCAAGTTGAATACCCAAAAATGTGCTTTATAAATTTCATAGAAAGCTCATGCAGTTTTATTCTTATTTTTAATTTATTAAACACATAATATGCTGTAGTTGCAATAATAAGAATATTGAATACTGTTTCAATAATAACAAGAGCAATTGCTTTTCCGCCAAATAATAAAACAGTGAAAATAGTTAGAGAACGTAGTACATAACGAATAATATTAAGCGTTTTTGGAAAAACAAATTTTTCATGCCCATAGCACATACCTGTTAAAGAACCTCCTGGTAATCCAATCGCTAAATTGAAAATTAATAAAATAAAAATAACCTTAGCTATTTCTAATTCATCTTGACTCATTTTAGTGAAATAAGATTCTATATAACCATAAAATACAACTCCAAAAATTACTACAATTATTGAAATAATTAAATAAAGAATCATTGTTGTAGCAAGAAAATTTTCAAGCCCTGTTTTGTCTTTTTCTGCTTTGTACTTTGCTACAAAACGAACTATAGTATTATTAAGTCCAAAATCTAATAACGAAATAGTGCCTACTAATGCTCCTATTGTTAAATATATACCATATTCTTCTTTACCTATATGGCCTAATATAAAAGGAGTCATTACCAAACCTATTACATTTGTTAAAAATATAGTTATATAATTTAAAGCTGCACCTTTTTTTAATTGACTCAAAACAGTAGATTGTTGGTTATTATATTAATTTAGTTGCATGAAATTTTTATTATAATCTTCCACTTACTTTTTCTTTTAAAACTCCTTTTACATCATATAAAATGCCATTTGAGTTTAATGAGGAATTGAGATTCGCATTTAAAAATTCATTATGCGCAACCGTTAAAACAATAACATCAAATTTACTCTTTGGAAACTGCTTTACTGTATTAAGGTTATATCTTTTATTTACCTCTTTAGAGTTTGCCCAAGGATCATAAATTGTTACATCTGTACCATAACTTTTTAGTTGATTTATTACATCAACAGATTTTGTGTTTCTTACATCTGGGCAGTTTTCTTTAAAAGTAATTCCGAGAACTAATACTTTTGCTTCTTTAATTTTTATATCGTTTTGAAGCATCAATTTTATTATTTCAGAAGCTACATATTGTCCCATACTATCATTTACTCTACGACCAGCTAAAATTATTTCTGGATGGTAACCTACTTCTTGTGCTTTTTGTGCTAAATAATAAGGGTCAACACCTATGCAGTGCCCACCAACTAAACCAGGTTTAAAAGGAAGGAAGTTCCATTTAGTTCCTGCGGCTTCTAAAACAGAATGTGTATCAATATCCATTAAATTGAATATTTTTGCTAATTCGTTTACAAAAGCAATATTTATATCGCGTTGAGAGTTTTCTATAATTTTTGCTGCCTCAGCTACTTTTATAGTAGGAGCGAGGTGAGTTCCTGCAGTAATAACATTAGCATAGAGGGCATTTACTTTTTGTCCAATTTCTGGAGTAGAACCAGATGTAACTTTTAAAATTTTATCTACTGTATGTAATTTGTCGCCTGGATTTATACGTTCAGGAGAATAACCTGCGTAAAAATCTTTATTAAATTTTAAACCACTTATTTTTTCTAAAATAGGTACACATTCATCTTCTGTAACACCTGGATATACCGTAGATTCATAGATAACAATATCTCCTTTTTTTAATACTTTAGCAACAGTTTCGCTGGATTTATATAGTGGCGTTAAATCTGGTTTATTGTTTTTATCAATAGGAGTTGGTACTGTTATAATATAATAATTACAGTCTGTAATATCTTCGATGTTTGATGAACAAAATAATCCAACACTATTATTTGAATTCGTTTTTAAAACTGCTTGAAGTATTTCTTTTTCAACTTCAAGCGTTACATCTATACATTGATTAATTTCTTCAATACGAGTCTTATTAATATCAAAACCAACTACATTATATTTTGTAGCAAAAAGTCGAGCTAGTGGTAAGCCAACATAACCCAAGCCAATAACTGCAATTTTATCTTTATTCATAATTAATTATTGTCCAATTGAATAATATTCAAAACCTATAGTTTGCATATCGTTTTTGTTAAGTATATTCCTTCCATCAAAAATAAATGCTGGTTTTTTCATTTCAGTATAAATTTTTACCCAATCATACGTTTTAAACTCATCCCATTCGGTCATTATTGCTATAGCATGAGCACCAGTTATGGTTTCGTAAGGAGAATTAAAAACTGTAACTGAGTTTAAGTTTTCTTCTTCAGACCGGGTATTTAAATCATTTAAGTCTGTTTGAATTTTTATTGCAGGGACTTTAGGATCATAAACAGAAATATTAGCTTGTTCATTTAAAAGATGATCTGTTACATAAATTGCAGCAGACTCTCTTGTATCATTAGTGTCTTTCTTAAAAGCCCAACCTAGTATAGCTATTTTTTTTCCTGATACAGTATTGTATAATGTTTTAATTAACCTGTCTGAGAATCTTCTCTTTTGATGGTCATTCATAATAATTACCTGTTCCCAATAATTTGCCACTTCATTTAAATTATAACTTCTAGCAATATATACTAAGTTTAGAATATCTTTTTGAAAACAAGATCCGCCAAAGCCAATTGAAGCATTTAAAAATTTTGAACCAATTCTAGAATCCATGCCTATAGCTTTTGCGACTTCATTTACATTAGCACCTGTATGCTCACATAATTCTGAAATAGCGTTAATAGATGACACCCTTTGAGCTAAAAATGCATTTGCAGTTAATTTAGATAATTCTGAAGACCATAAGTTTGTTCTTAGTATTTTATTTTGAGGAACCCAACTTCCATATATATTTGCTAAGCTTTCTATAGCAGTATTAGATTCACCTCCAATTAAAACCCTGTCTGGATTTAATAAATCTTGAATAGCAGTCCCTTCAGCTAAGAACTCAGGGTTTGAAAGAATATGAAAATTAATTTTATTACCCGTATTGTGTAAAATGCTTTTTATAGCTTCAGCTGTTCTTACTGGCAATGTAGATTTTTCTACTACTATTTTATCTGTTTTTGCTACTTCAGCTATATTTCTTGCACATAATTCAATATATTTCAAATCTGCTGCCATCCCTTTCCCTTTTCCATAAGTTTTAGTAGGCGTATTAACAGAAATAAAAATCATTTCGGATTCGTCTATCGCTGAATCTATATTTGTGGAAAAAAAAAGATTTTTGTTTCTTGTTTCACCTACTATTTCAGCTAAACCAGGTTCATATATGGGTAATTTAGATAAATCGGAGTTATTCCATGCGGCTATTCGCTCTTTATTAATATCTACTATAGTTACTTTTAAATGAGGATTGTTTTTTGCTATAACGGCCATAGTAGGCCCTCCAACATAACCAGCTCCAATACAGCATATGTTTTTAATTTTCATCAGTTTTTTTTATTTATCTGTATGGTTTAATCAACTATAAGGTTTTTCCAATACCAATTTACAGCCTCTTTTAAACCATCGCTAATATTATACTTTGGGTTATATTTTAATAATTGTTTTGCTTTGTCGATAGAAGCCAAAGAGTGAGGAATATCTCCAATTCTATTTTCTCTATGCTTAATTTCAACATCTTTAATTTTGATATCAAATTCAGAGAGATATGTTTTTAGCAAAGTGGTTAATTCAATTAACGTAGTTCTTTCGCCATAAGCACAATTGTAAACGTTATTTAGAGCTGTTTTGTTTTCAGTAGTTATAGCTCTAATATTCATTTGTATTACATTATCAATGTAAGTAAAATCTCTAGAATAAGTTCCATCACCGTTAATAATTGGCGATTTGTGATTTATAAATTGTTGAACAAATTTAGGTATTACGGCGGCATATGCACCATTAGGGTCTTGTCTTCTTCCAAAAACATTAAAATAGCGTAATCCAATAGTGTCTAAATTATAAGTGCTATGAAAAACATCGGCATATAATTCATTAACATATTTGGTTATAGCGTAAGGAGATAAAGGTTTACCTATTGTACCTTCTACTTTAGGTAGTGTTTCATGATCACCATAAGTAGAAGAACTTGCTGCGTAAATAAATCGTTTAACCCCAGCATCTCTGGAGGCAACTAACATATTTAAAAAACCAGAAACATTTACATCATTTGTAGTAATAGGATCGTTTATAGATCTTGGAACTGAACCTAAAGCTGCTTGATGTAATACATAATCAATATTAGAACAAGCATTTTTACAATCATCGAGATTTCTTATATCGCCTTCTATTAATTTGAAGTTATCATTCTTAATAAATGCTTTTATATTTTTTATTTTTCCTGTTGAAAAATTATCTAAACATGTAACAGGTATATTATTGTTTAATAAAATTTCACATAAATTGGAGCCAATAAATCCAGCGCCACCAGTAACAAGAACTTTTTTTCCTTTTAATATTTTTAATTGTTTCTCAGTCATTAATAGGTTGGGGAATTAACTTAGGCAAATATGTAAAAAATAAATGTAAAATGACAAAGTAATTATACTAAGGTTTCTATTTCTCCGATGAAATTCATTTGTGTGTTAAAATATTCGATTAAATTAAGCTTTTTCATACCAAATGAATAATAAAAATCCTAATTATTATTATATAATAATTAAATTATATGGTTGATTAGAGGAAAGTTACACTGTGTTTGCTTTTAATTCATATTAAGCTTTTAAGGATAATCATAATCATAGAATAAAAATAAGTCATCGTAATATGTATAGTTTTTCTTTGAATAATAGCTAGCAATGTATTTAACCGATTTTAATTACTCTTTTAGCGAAATAACGATTAAGTATGGTTGTTGCAATAAAACAATTACTAAATTTACAACCGTAAAACAAAATTGAATTGATTAATAGCAAGTTAATTTAGTAAATAATAATTTTAAACCTCTCTAATCTTAGTCTATAGTAAAGTTGAAAAACAATAGATTATTTTTTAAAAAAGATTATAATTTATTTATAAAATGTTAAGCTAATAATTATGAAAACATCTTGGTTTCGTGAGGGATTCACTTTCAAAAAATATCAAAAAGAGTCTAAAATAAATGTAGCTTAAAAAGTTGCTCAAGTATTTTATGTGCAAAATTAAATAAACAAATGTTAACTAAAACTAAAATATATTTATCATCACCTCATATGGGAGGTTCAGAACAAAAGTTTGTTAATGAAGCTTTTGATACTAACTGGATTGCACCATTAGGACCAAACGTAGATGGGTTTGAAGGTGACATACAAAATTATTTAGGAAATAGTTCGCATGTTGCGGCATTAAGTTCTGGTACAGCATCAATACATATAGCTTTAGAACTATTAGGAGTTACTAAAGAAGATGAAGTTTTATGTCAAAGTTTTACCTTTTCAGCTTCAGCAAATCCAATTATGTATTTAGGAGCAACTCCAATATTTATTGATAGTGAGTCTGATACTTGGAATATGTCTCCAGAATTGTTAGAAATTGCTATTAAAGATAGAATTGAAAATTATAAAAAACCAAAAGCAATTATTGCAGTTCACATATATGGCATGCCATATAAAGCTAATGAGATTAATGCTATTGCGAAAAAGTATGAAATTCCAGTTATTGAAGATAGCGCTGAAGCATTTGGAAGTACTTATTTTAATCAAACTTGTGGCACACTTTCTGATATAGGGATATTGTCGTTTAATGGCAATAAAATAATAACTACTTCAGGAGGAGGCGCATTGATTACAAAAAATTTAAACTTAAAGAAGAAAGCTGTTTTCTTATCAACACAAGCTAGAGATAATGCTTCGCATTATCAGCATTCATCTATTGGGTATAACTATAGAATGAGTAATGTTTTAGCAGGTATTGGGCGTGGGCAAATGGAAGTGTTAGATGATAGAATAGAAGCTAGAAGGAAAAACTTTAATTTTTACAAAACGAATTTATCAAAATTTGATAATATAGAATTTTTAGATGAACCAGAGGGATTTTATTCTAATAGATGGATTACATGTATAAAAACAGATTCATATGATTTGCGAGAGCAAATTAGATTAGAATTACAAAAAGATGACATTGAGTCTAGGCCATTATGGAAACCAATGCATATGCAACCAGTTTTTAAAGATTGCATGTCTTTTACAGATGGAATCTCTGAAAATTTATTTAATAATGGCCTTTGTTTACCAAGTGGATCTAATCTAACTCAAAATGATTTAGAACGGATACTAAGCATAATTTTTAAAACCTCAAACTTATGATTAAGAATTATTTTTCTTATTACTCTCAAAAATACGCCTCAAAATGGCTTGTTTTAGCTATTGATTTAACAATAGTTATGTTAACATTTTTCATGGCTTATTTTATAAGATTTAATTTCACATTAAACTTTGATTTAAATCAATTTTTATTCCAATTACCCTTTTTGTTTATTGTAGCCTCTTTTAGTTTTTTAATTATGGGCTCTTTTAAAAGTGTTATTAGACATACTGGTTTTACAGATGTAGTGAATTTGTTTAAGTCAATTGCCTTAATGTCGCTATTATCAATTGCTTTTGTATTATTTAATAGAATAATAAATATAGTTCCTGAATTCACTATTCCTTTATCTATAATAGTAATGCATGCATTATTAAGTTTTGTTGTACTTAGTGCAAGTAGATTATTATTTAAAATGTCTTATAAGTATTTGAAATGTAAATTCATGTCTTCAAAAAAAGTTCTTATTTATGGAGCAGGAGATTCTGGAATTGTAACATATAATGCTTTAGTAAGTAATATAAATGCTAATTTTAATGTAGTTGGGTTTATAGACGACAATTTAAAGAAAAACGGAAAACTTATAAATGGAACCCCAATTTTTTCTAACAACAAAGTAACAAAGAGTTATATTGAAGCAAATGGAATTAGCGAAATTATAGTAGCTTCTCAAACATTAGATTCAAATAATTTAATAAAGTTAATTGATGATTTAGGAGATTTAAATGTGAAAGTGACAAAAGTTCCACCAATTGAAAAATGGATAAATGGGGAATTAAGTGTTAAGCAAATAAAACAAGTACAAATTGAAGATCTTTTAGGTCGACCAACTATAGAGATAAATAATCCAAATTTATTAAATGAATTTAATGGAGAAACTGTTTTAGTAACTGGTGCTGCTGGTTCAATTGGAAGTGAGTTAGTTAAGCAATTATCAAACTTTGATGTTAAACTGATATTGGTTGATCAAGCAGAATCTGCTTTATACGATTTACAACAAGATTTAAAACAAAGCAATAAATATAATTACACTGCAATTGTAGCAGATATTAGAGACGGATTGCGTATTGACAGTATTTTTCAGCAGCATAAACCTACAATGGTTTTTCATGCCGCTGCATATAAACATGTTCCATTAATGGAACAATCTCCATACGAAGCAATTAAGATTAATGTAAATGGAACTAAATTATTAGCAGATACAGCATCTCGTTATAATGTCAAAAAATTTGTTTTTGTCTCAACCGATAAAGCTGTTAACCCAACTAGTGTAATGGGAGCAACAAAAAGAATGGCAGAAATGTATATTAGCTGTCTTCAAAAAGAAAGTAAAACTAAATTTATTACTACAAGATTTGGTAATGTATTAGGCTCTAACGGTTCAGTTATTCCTTTATTTAAAAAACAAATAGAAAATGGTGGACCATTAACATTAACTCATAAAGATATTACTAGGTATTTCATGACAATTCCTGAAGCTTCACAGTTAGTATTAGAAGCAGCAACAATGGGTAAGGGAGGAGAGATATTTATTTTTGATATGGGTGAATCAGTGAAGATATATGACCTTGCTAAAAACATGATTAAACTTTCTGGATTAAGATTCCCTGAAGATATTGATATAAGCATATCTGGATTACGTCCAGGAGAAAAATTATATGAAGAGTTATTAGCAAATGGTGAAAACACGCTGTCAACTTATCATAAAAAAATCATGATAAGTAAAACTAGAGAGCTTGACTATAGTAAAATAAAATCTGAGATTGAAGAGTTATGTATTACCAATCGTTTTCAAAACAACAATATTGTTATGAAAATGAAAACTTTAATTCCTGAGTATAAATCTAATAATTCAGATTATGAGAAATTTGATAAGAAAGTTCAAATCTATAAAAAAGTTATAGACAGTAGATTAGAAGAAAAGTCTGATAAATCATATATAAATTTATAAAATAATTTAAATTTCATTACTTTCCCCTAATAAATCAGTATGAATATTTCATTTATAAAAAGCCGATTAATAATCGGATGCGTTATTACTACTTTGTTTTTATCCTCATGTGTGTCAAAAAAAGACGTTGTATACTTTCAAAATGCTAAAAATTTTGAAACTATTGTAGATACTGATACTTTTAATGTAAAACTAAAAGTTGGTGATATATTAAGTATATACATATCAACACTTGATTTAACTGTTACACAACCATATAATTTAATTAAAACAACAGGAGTCGGCGGAGAATTAATAGACTACTTGGTTGATATTGAAGGTAATATAGATTACCCAGTCTTAGGAAAAATTAATCTATTAGGTTTAACAATAGAAGAAGCTAAACAAGTATTTAAGAAGAAATTTTCTGAGGGTAATTTATTAAAAGATCCAGTTGTTATTATTCGTGTAATGAACTTTAGAATTACTGTGCATGGAGAGGTGAATTCTCCTGGTGTATATTATGTTTCTGGAGAAAGAATTTCCATTTTAGAAGCTCTTGGAATGGCAGGTGATTTAACAATTAAGGGAAGAAGAGATAATGTGTTAATTGTTAGAGATTTTAATGGAGCAAAAACTTATACTAAAATTGACCTTACTAATAAAGAAGTGTTTAATTCTCCAGTTTATTACCTAACACAAAATGATTATATATATGTTCAACCAAATAATTCTGCCATTAGTAATGCATCTGGTGACTCTAGAGTAGGGACTATTATTAGTATCACTTCATTCATTTTAACTACAGCTCTTATATTTGTAACAAGAAACTAATTTTCATATGAATTCAAATCAAACCACATTAAATAGTGATAGTAGTTCAAATAGTTTCGATATAAAAAAAACAATTTTAATTTATTTAAAACAATGGAAATGGTTTGTTTTAAGTGTTCTTATCTGTTTAGTTTTTGCATATTTGAATTTAAGATATACAACTCCGCAATATGCCGCAACTGCTAAAATTATGCTTTTGGGAGATAATGATGGTAGTTCAGGTAGTAGTGCTTTAAACGATTTATCAATATTTTCTGAAAAAGAAGACGCCAAAGTTGAAGACGAAATACAAGTTATTCGTTCAAGAAATTTCTTAAGAAATATAATTAAGAAATTAGATTTAAATGTTCAGTATTTTATTAAGGGTCGAGTTAATGAAACTGAATTATATAAAAATGATTCTCCAATTACATTAAATTTTATTGAGTCTGATTCTATAATCAATAAAACAAATTTCAGCTTTTATGTTGAAACACTATCTTCTACACAATTTAATTTTAGAATTAATGAGGATGATTCTCCAAAGAAATTTTCTTTTGGAGAGAATATACCATCTTCGTTTGGAGGCATAATAATAACTCCAAAAAATAAAAAAATAGAAACTTATATAGGAACAAATATTAAAGTTAAAATATCCCCAGTAGAAAGCTTAGCTGAATCTTTAAAATATCGAATTTTTATTGAACCAACTGGTAAAGGATCAAAAGTAATTAATATTAGTATAAGTGACCCCGTAATTCAAAAGGCAAAAGATATTATTAATACTTTAGTTGATGAGTATAATGTTTCTACTATTGAAAAGAAAAATTTAATATCTAAAAATACTGCGGATTTTATTAATAAAAGAGTAGAATTAATTGCTGAAGATTTGGTAAATGTTGACGATAGTATTGTACGTTTTAAAACTGGTAATAAAATTACAGACGTAGCCTCTGAAGCAGGGCAATTTTTAAGCTCTAGTGTACAAAATGAGCAACGGTTAGATGCCACAAAAACACAACTTTCTCTTTTAAATTATATGAAAGAATCTTTGGGTGATGAGTCTACCAAATATCAATCAATTCCATCTAATTTAGGAATGGGGGATGCTGCAATTAGCGCGCTTTCTGTAAGATATAATGAATTATTAGAAAGAAGAAAAAATCTTTTAAAAAGTGCAGGAGAAAAAAACCCAATTGTTTTAGAGATTGATCAAACTTTAGTTGGCATTAGACAAAATCTGAATCAAAGTATAACAAATTCTTCTAGGTCTTTAGGAATTCAAATAAATAGTCTTCAAAATCAATCTAGACGTATTAACTCTAAAATATTTTCAGTCCCTGGTCAAGAACGAAAATTAAGGTCTATTGAAAGAAAGCAAGGAATTAAAGAGTCTTTGTATTTATATTTATTGCAAAAAAGAGAAGAAGCTACGATATCATTAACAGCAACATCACCAAGTATAAAAATAATTGATGAAGCATATAATAGTAATGGTGCTCCCATTTCTCCTAATAAAAAAGTGACTTATATTGCAGCTCTATTTTTTGGATTGATTATACCCTTTATGATAATCTATTTATTAGACTTATTTGATACAAAAATTCATAATAAAGAAGATTTAGAAAAGGCAATAAAAAATATTACTGTTTTGGGAGAGATACCTAAAGTTAAAAAAGATGATGATAAAATGTTGATTGAAAAAAATGACCGCTCTATTTTATCAGAATCTTTTAGAATCATAAGAACAAACTTTGATTTCGTAAGAAGAGCTAGAAACATTAAAGATAATGATAATGTAATATTTGTTACGTCAACAATAAATGGAGAAGGAAAATCTTTTTTTAGTATGAATATGGCTTTAACGATTGCTAATACTAATAAAAAAGTTTTACTAATTGGTGCTGATATTAGAAATCCACAAATACATTCAGCAATTAAAACGCAACAAAAAAATATAGTTTCAAAAATTGGATTAACAGAGTTTTTAGTTGATAAGTCAATTGAAATTGAAGAAACAATTAATACATATAATATTAACGACATAACAATTGATATTTTACTTTCTGGAAAAGTACCCCCAAACCCAGCTGAATTATTGTTAAGCAATAGAATGAAATTATTATTTGATTCTGTTTCAAAACAATATGATTATGTTATTGTTGATACTGCTCCTGCAATGTTAGTAACTGATACATTGTTAATTAGTCAGTATGCGGGACATACTATTTATTTAACTAGAGCCGGGTATACTGAAAAACGTATTTTGAATTTTGCAAAAGAGTTACACACAGAAAACAAACTTAATGGAATGATGCTTGTTACTAACGATGTTAAACAATCAAACTTTGGTTATGGTGCAAAATATGGGTATTATGGCGCAAAAGAAAAGAAAGGTTTTTTTAGAAGAAAAAGAGCTTAATTAGTATAGTATTCAAAAGCATTATAGATGATAGTATTATCTACTAAACAATCTATTTTAGGTTTTCCTATTGATTCTAAAAGCACAAAATTTATATTACCGTGATGATTTTTTTTGTCATATTTAAGTAAATCAATAATTTCTGGGTAATCATCTTTAGTAATTTTAACTTTGCTATAAAGGCTTAAAAAGATATCTTTAATTTCATTACAAGCATTTATGGATAAGTTTGTTAACACAGTAGAAATATAGCTTTCTAAAATCATTCCTATAGCAATGGCTTCACCATGTAATAGTGCCGTTTTATTTGGATTGCTTAAAAAATATGATTCTATTGCATGCCCAAGCGTGTGACCGAAATTTAGTGTTTTTCTAAGCCCGTTTTCGTTTGGGTCTTTATCAACCACATTTTTCTTTATTATTACTGACTCGTAAATTAAATCGTTTAAATTCTCTGAAGTTAGTTTAGATGTATTTTTAAATTTATTCCAATAGTTCTCGTTACTAATTAATCCATGCTTTAACATTTCAGCTAAACCCGAACGCAATTGATTTTGAGGTAAAGTTTTTAAGTATTCTGTATCTATTAAAACCATATTTGGAACACTAATTATGCCTATTTGGTTTTTTAAATGCCCTAAATCAACTCCAGTTTTTCCACCTACAGATGCATCAACCATTGATAATAATGATGTAGGAACATTAATATATGCTATACCTCGCCTGAATGTAGATGCTACAAAACCACCTAAATCAGTAACAACACCACCACCAACATTAATTAACAAACTTTTTCTATCAGCATTTAAATCAGATAACGTATTCCAAACACCAACACATGTTTCAATTGTTTTATGTTTTTCTCCAGCTTCAATTTCAATAATTTCAATAGTTACATTTGTTTCTAATTTACTTAAAAAAGAAGGCAAACAATTTTCATGTGTATTCTCATCAACTAAAATAAATATTTTTGAAAAATTATTATTTTTAAGATGTTCATTTAAAGAAGGATAACAATTTTCATTAAAATGAATAATACAATTGTTCGTAGTAATAGAATTCATAAAATAGTGCTGTTTTTTAAGGTTGTGAAATTAAGAAGTTTTTATATAAGATGATAACTTAGCTATAATTATATTTGTGTAAATTTATATGTATGAATACGAATCAGATTTTTGATAACACAGAAATAGCATTTTCACTTAAAAGTGATTCAGAATTAGAACGTGCTTATTTCTTGTTTAAAATGATATCAATTGAGCCTTTGGTTAGAATAGGTACTGCAGCTACAAATTTTGCAATTAAAGCTCATTTACCTATAGAAGGACTAATACGTTCAACTGTTTTTGACCATTTTTGTGGTGGTATAAATGAAGAAGATTGTTTACCTGTAATTGATAGAATGTTTGAAAAAGGAGTGAGTTCTGTTTTAGATTACTCAGTTGAAGGTAAAGAAAATGAAGATGAGTTTAATGCAGCACTAGAAATGATATTAAAAATTATCGATTTTGCTAAAGAAATTGATGCAATTCCTATTGCAGTATTTAAGCCAACAGGTTTTGGTAGGTTTTATTTATTTGAGAAAAATGGTAGAGGAGAAGCTTTAACTCAGAATGAACAAAAAGAATGGAATAACGTTGTAAATAGATTTGATATTGTTTGCAAAAAAGCAAAAGAAAATGATGTAGCAGTTTTAATTGATGCAGAAGAAAGTTGGATGCAAGAAGCTGCGGATGATTTAGTTTCTAAAATGATGCAAAAATACAATACAGAAAAGCCTATAGTATATAATACATTACAAATGTATAGGCATGATAGAATGTCTTTTTTAAAAGAACAACATGCGCATGCAAAAACGAATAATTATTTTTTAGGTTATAAACTTGTTCGTGGCGCATATTTGGAAAAAGAAAATGATAGGGCAGAAGAGAAAGGCTATTTATCACCAATATGTAAGAATAAAGAAGCTACAGATATTAATTTTAATACGGCTATAGATTACATGCTCGATAATTTAGAAAACATGACTTTGTTTGCAGGAACTCACAACGAAGAGAGTTCTTATTTATTAATGCGTTTAATGTTAGAAAAAGGGTTGAGAAATAATGACAGACATGTTTGGTTTGGGCAATTATACGGCATGAGTGATCATATAAGTTATAATCTAGCAGATAAAGGCTATAATGTAGCTAAATATATCCCTTTTGGACCTGTAAAAGACGTAATGCCATATTTAATTAGAAGAGCAGAAGAAAATACATCGGTAGCTGGACAAACAGGTCGAGAACTTACATTATTGAAAAAAGAAAAAAAACGAAGAAAAACTTTATAGTATT
>Ga0256845_1000933_pt1 | contig 24998 bp, 26 predicted proteins | sample RiftiametaG_FD_189101 | JGI IMG/M metagenome (GOLD analysis project Ga0256845, IMG submission 189101) | Tube worm associated microbial communities from hydrothermal vent at the East Pacific Rise, Pacific Ocean - Riftia | ecosystem: Host-associated > Annelida > Integument > Unclassified ... | reverse complement strand
AACATTACGGTTTTTACTCGTTCCTCATCAGTCTTAATTAATTTCCAAGGCTCTTCATCGGCCAGGTATTTGTTTCCCAAACGGGCCAAATTCATAAGTTCCTGCCCTGCTTCCCTAAAACGGTAGCGCTCTATGGAACTGGATATGATCTCTGGATATTTTCTTAACTGTTCAAGGGTGTCAATATCTATCTGAGCCAACTTTCCAGCAGTTGGTACTTCACCCTCATAATACTTATGGGTCAATACCGCTACTCGGTTTATAAAATTCCCAAAAATAGCAACCAGTTCATTGTTGTTCCTAGCCTGAAAATCTTTCCAAGTAAAATCATTGTCCTTTGTTTCTGGTGCATTTGCCGTTAACGTATAACGCAACACATCTTGCATGTCTGGAAAATCTTCCAAATACTCATGCAACCAAACCGCCCAATTTTTGGAAGTAGATAGTTTGTTTCCCTCTAGGTTTAAAAATTCGTTTGCAGGAACATTCTCTGGCAGAATATAATCTCCCTGTGCCTTTAAAATAGCCGGAAATATAATGCAGTGAAAAACAATATTGTCCTTGCCAATAAAGTGAACCAATTTTGTGTCTTTATCTTTCCAATAGGGTTCCCAATCTTTTCCTTCACGTGCTGCCCATTCTTTGGTTGAGGATACATACCCAATAGGGGCATCAAACCACACATAGAGTACTTTTCCTTCACCGCCTTCAACAGGAACGGGAATTCCCCAATCTAAATCCCTGGTAACGGCCCTTGGTCTTAGCCCGTCATCTATCCATGATTTACATTGCCCGTATACATTGGGTTTCCAATCTTTTTTATGACCTTCTAAAATCCATTTTTTTAAGAAATCTTCGTAACGGTCTAAAGGTAAAAACCAATGTTTTGTCTTTTTTAAGGTAGGCACGGTGCCTGTTATGGTCGATTTTGGGTCGATAAGATCAGTAGCGTTCAAAGAAGAACCACAATTTTCACATTGATCACCGTAGGCCTCCTTATGGCTACATATTGGACAGGTACCAATTACAAAACGATCGGCTAAAAATTGTTCTGCTTCGGCATCATATAGTTGATTGGTGGTTTCTTCAATAAAATCACCGTTATCATGCATCTTCTTAAAAAATTCTGATGCAGTTTTATGATGGATCTTTGCTGATGTCCTAGAATAGTTATCAAAGGTTATCCCAAAATCCTGAAAAGATTTTTTAATGATTCCATGGTATTTATCAATGATTTCTTGTGGGGTAACCCCCTCTTTTTTTGCTTTCATGGAAATGGCAACTCCGTGCTCATCACTTCCACAAACAAAAACAACATCATTGTTGGTCAGACGTAAATATCTGGTGTAAATATCCGCTGGAACATAAACCCCTGCCAAATGCCCAATATGAATGGGGCCATTGGTGTAAGGAAGTGCAGCAGTAATAGTGTACCTAGAAGGATTTTTTTGATTCTGAGACATCAAAATATAGATTTGGGAACAAAAATAAAGATTTTTATGGGGGAGTAGCTAACAAGTGTAAAAAAGAAAAGCCTTTGAAATTTATTTCAAAGGCTTTTCTCGCATAATTAGGTAAGGTTTATGTAATCATTATAGATTTACTCATTTTTTGGTCTTGCACCTGTATTCTGTAAATATATTTTCCTGTTGCCAAATGTGCGGATATACGACCCCTAATATCTATTTCAGTAGAACCTTCCAACACTATTTCATTGAATATGGTCCCTAGATTTTGTCCCATAATATTGTACAACTGAATATCTACAAGGCCAGTAAAAGGCATTTCCAAATAAATATGTGGAGTGCTCTCCGTAGGATAAAAAGGCCTGTGGACAATGGCATTCAATAATTCTGGGCTTGCATCTTCACCTGTTGGGCTAGGAGGTGTCTCTGGTAAAATGGGTTCACCATCACTATAAACAATATCTGGAAAATCTACACCGCTACAATTAAACCCTAAATCAACTGGGGCATAAGGGTGGTCCAATAAATGTTGTTCCACTAAAGGAATGTCCACACATAACCATTCTGCCAATACTGTGGCATAAAGGTCTCTAAAGTCCATGGTGTATTCCAAGTTTCCTCTTCCGTTGGGACTGTCCAATGATGGATGTTCACCAACAAAGGCACTTCCATTTAAGCCAGAACCAAAGAACAATGTAGGAGCGGCCTTACCGTGATCCGTACCATTGGAACCATTTTCAAAAATTCTTCTTCCAAATTCTGAAAAGGTCATGCTCAATACTTTTTCATCTTGTTGGGTACAGGCCAGATCTTCATAGAAATCCTTGATTGCAACCGAAAGATTGGTCATTAGCCTTTCGTGTGCTTGTGGCTGATTACCATGAGTGTCAAAACCTCCCATAGAAATCATATATACTTTAGTGCCCAAATTGCCTTTTATTAATTTAGCTAAAAGAGATAATTGCCTGGCAAATGAGTTGTCTTGATATTCGATACCACATTGTAAATCTGTGCCACGCTCGTAAGCTTCATGTATAAGACCAGAATATTCATAGGTAGTATTGGCAACACCTCTTAAAAAGCGTAATTGATCGCCATACATACAATCGTTAAATAAGCTTTGGTCTAAAGGATACTGAACCCCGGTTTCAGCAATTTCCTCCAACTGATCTATATTGGATGTTACAAATGCATAATTGGTTTCGTCACCTTGAAAAACAAGACTACCATATTGTCCTATCTGTATGGCTGCAGGAGCTTCTGGTGGATTTATTAAATAATCTGGGTATATGTTTTCAAAATGTCTGCCCATCCAACCAGTGTTTAGACCACTAAAACCATTTGAGGTTAAATCTGTATTGGCAAAGATATCTGACCCCGTAAAATGGGAAAGGCTTTGCCCTTCATAACCTACACCGTGTACAGCTTTAAACTGCCCATCGCCCCACATGGGCTCAAGAGCGTTCATATAAGAAGGAATACCAAATTCATTTGAAAGCTTTAAAACCTTACTTTCAGGAATATAGATGTTTGGTCTTGCATTGGCGTATGCATCATATTGTTCCAATGGAATAACGGTACTAAGACCGTCATTACCACCAGATAATCGTATCAATATTAGAATATTGTCAGTTTCCGCTGCGGCAATTGCTGCTGTCAACGGAGATGGTGCAGATGCACTAAGTAAATTACTGCCCAACATCATGGAACCAGATCCAGCTATTCCTAGCGCTTGTATAAAGGAACGTCTGCTCCAGTTTATATGTTCTTCGTTATGGCCTTCGTTGTCAATGGCTTTATGAGGATGATTGTTATGGGTATCGCACATAGTAGTAGGTTTTATTTTAGTTGAAACTCTGGTTGTCTAGATAGGTGTAGCAATAACAAGTATACTTGCGAGGGTACTTCCATACTTACGGTTAACATCCAAAGAGATAAGCCTCCGGCAATATAATCTGGACCATAATAAGTTTCAGGAACGTCCTCTATAGTAAATACTGAAAGGGCATTATCAAAATCAGCCGTTGTCAACAATCCTTTTGGGGTAAATTTGTTTACTATTGCTTCAACAACTATTCTAGGGTTACTGGTATTGCTATTGGCAGAACCTACAACATCCATGGCCAATGTTCTAAACTGTTCTGGGTTGTTTTGATAGAAATTTGCAATAAGTACTTCAATGGTCAACCATCTACCAATCATAAAATTGGTATTAATCCACTGTCTATCTCTTTGCCATCCCGCAACATCTACTGGGTTAAATAAACGTTGACCAAGAAGAGGACATGCGTCTATTACATTTACTACCGTATCATCATCATAAGCAAAATTGGTTTCCTTGATAAAATTAAAATAGTAATCAAACGGACTTTTAATAATTACACCAATTGCTTCATCATCAAAAAAGTGTTGACTTTTAAACAATTGTGATAGTACAGGTGCAATTTCAAAATTGTTGGACACAAAAGTGCTGGCCATTCCAGAAATTATGGCTTGTGCATTACCGGCATCATCATCAGAGTCTGGGTGCACAAAGAATTCATATAATTTTTTACAGATAAAACCTGCTATTTCATTTGGGCGTTCATTAAAGAGAATGTCAATAACATCATCATAGCCCCAGTTTCCTGTTTGACCTAAAATAGTTTTGCTACCGGCATCATATCTTGTAATGTCAAAAGTTACTTGAGAGCAACCTTCTTCACCTCTTTCTACATAACCACTTAAGGCTCTGGCCGTTTCTATAATATCTTGTTCTGTATAAGCATTCCCTTCACCTAAAGTGAAAAGCTCATACAATTCCCTACCGTAATTCTCATTGGGGTTATTACCATTGTTATATACGCCATCCAAATAATAAAGCATGGCACTGGTAAGACCCATTTCACTTACAAAGGTTTTAAAATTACCAATGGAGTTTCGTTGTAAACAATTAAAATAATGATATAAAAAAGAATTACAATTATATACTCTTAATTCTGTAACCAAATGATTGCTCCAGAAAAAACTTAATCGATCTCTTAGGTTATTGTTGAGCATGGAGTTGCCATAGGCAATTGTCCACTCCTGTCTTTGCGCGTTTACCATTTGACTACGCAGATCATCATCAGCTGGGTAATCACTATTGTTCCAATCCGCCCATATAGGAGCTGGTATTGGAGTCATGTTCAACGCTTCATTAACAAGGGTGTCTACCAATGTTGATGCAGTTTGTCCTACTGCTAAGTTAATGGTTTCAACTGTTGCGCTAAAACCTAATCTTCTATACAAGTGAGCGACCCTTTGTTCATCTAAAGGAACAGCATAGGGCGCAAGTGTAGAAGTATTACAATTAATGAAATATTCCATAGTCATTTGGGCATTAAATAATACGTAGGCTCATAGTTTTGGGGCAACTACTAAATCCTTGTTATCGATAAATTACTTTTTTTTAACGCTTAACTACTCAGTTAAGTATTTTTATAGTTACATTTTCGATGTTCTGCGGTGAAAATTACAATGTTATGTTTGATTATGACGATGAAGGGGTTATATTTTCGACCAAATACATGATTACCTTAAGAATTTGCAATAAATAGATGGGAAAACATAACGAATTTGGTAAAAAAGGAGAGCAAATAGCTGTTGATTTTTTGATAAAGAAAGGGTATTCCATTAAATATCGTAATTATAGGTACCTAAAAGCGGAGATAGATATTATTGCGCTAAAGGATGATGTTTTAGCTATTGTAGAGGTAAAGTCAAGAAGTTCCACTTTTCATGAAAACATAGCTGAAACTGTTACTCCAAAGAAAATTAAACTCATGGTTATGGCCACTGATTACTATGTGATTGATAGCGATTTAGATGTTGAAGTCCGTTTTGATATCATCACCATTCTTAAAACAAAAACGCAATTTGAGATTAAACATTTAGAAAACGCTTTTTATCATTTTTAAAAATTTGTTTTATTTGTAACAATTTGTTATTTTTGCTTTAAAGAAAAGAAAATGAAGACGATATCCTCTGTAGTAGAACAATACATTAAGAAAAAACCTTTTTTGCAAAGCGCTCTTGCACAAGGAATTATAAATTTAACATCACTTTCTAGAATTGTAAAACCAGAGATTGAGGATGAATTGGGAAAGGATATCAGAAATGGCGCTATTGTTATGGCGTTAAAACGTCTTTCGGATGATTTGGAGTTTAGAGCCACTCATAAGATTATCAAAGTTTTAAAAAATATCGGTGAAATAACAGTAAGGTCATCCTTAACAGATTATACATTTTTAGCGTCTGATACAATTTTGATTCAACAGGCCAAACTTTTAGAAGCGGTCAATACCAATCAAGATGTATTTTACACCTCTTCTAGAGGTGTCAACGAAATAAACATTGTGATAAGCAACAGTTTGGATGAGACAGTTGAAGAGCTTTTCAGTGCAGAAAAATGTACGCAAAAGGCAAGAAACCTTTCATCTATTACGGTTAAACTACCAGCAGAAAATGTTTCTGTGCCAGGTATTTATTACTTTATCTTTCAGCGTTTGGCTTGGGAAGGTATTGTATTATACGAAGTTATTTCTACCACTAATGAGTTTACTATTTTAGTGGATGATAGTCAAGTAGATGTGGCCTTTAAGACTATTAAGGATTTAAAATTACTGTAATTATTTTATTTTAAAAAAGCAAGGACTTCTTTGTAATCTGCGGGTTTATCAACTATTTTTTTATCCTTGTCCAATATAAAATAAGTTGGAGTTTGGTGAATACCATAGATACCCACATATTTGTTTTCCCATTTCCCTAAAGCCAATGCATGTTGAAAATCCTTTAATTTTGTAATCTCTTTTTTCCATTTGGTATCATTGTCTTCAAGACCAATGGCAAGAACTATTGTTGAGGTATTTTCTGCAAGTCCTTTTTGTAATTGAGGTACTTCTTTAAGGCAATGTGGGCAACCACTGCTCCAAAAAACCAAAACATAATGTTCAGCAGCATCCAATTCACTTAATTTTTTGGGGGTATCACCATCTTTCCATGTGATTTCTGGTGCAACGGCTCCTAACCGTAATCGGGTACTGATTTTGATGTCATCAATAATTTTTTGGTTCTTGGTTTTTATGGCCAGTTTTTCTAAATAGCTATTGTATACAAAATCTGAAGTTTCATTTAAGCCTTCATCTGTTAATTTATTCCATAGGGCATAAAACAAATGGGTAGCATATGTAGCATCTACATTTTGTAGAAGACTATTTATTTTAGCAATATTTTTTTGCCTTTCCATTTCTAACTCGTTATCAGATAGTTGTTGCAAAGGCATTGCGGTCAGTACATAATTAATGGTTTTGTCCATTAAGAAATCTGAATTTTGCAAAACGATATTTTTAAAATCTATTTTTTTAAAATAAGATTTCTTTTTTTTGCCCACATACTCTTGGGCCGATTCTGATAGGGTAGGTATATAAGGGCTATTTGCCACAATATAATTATGACAGATCAAATCAATAGATTTTGCTTCATAGGTCAATTGAATTTGTTGAAGACTTTGTACCAATTGTTCCAATTCTGATTTATCTGTTTTTTTAGAACTAAAAAATGAAATGATTTCTTGCTCACATGTATTCACTTCCTTAAAGTAATTGGTGAAAAGCGTATTTTCTTCTGAAGCAATAAAAGAAACCCCTTGAGTTTTATCAAAAGTTAACTGAACATCCTCTTTTCCGTTGTAAATAACATCAAAATATAATTCATCTTGTGGCACACCATAGACCATACGATATGTGCCAGTAGGAGCATCCTCCTTTATATTAAGTTTAAACACACCATTTCTTATGGCAGTATCTGCAACATATTCTTGATTTCCAGATTTCAGTTGGTATGCAACTACCCATTTGTAGTCTCTTGCTGGACTAAATTTTCCAGAAATAATGTGTTGGGCCTGTGTTGAGAATGCTAAAAAAAGAAAAATTACCGTATAAATGCTTTTCATATAATTCAGTGTTCTAAAAATTAATCTAAAGTAGCATTATTTCTCTAAATTTTAAATTCTGGATTGTAAATAATCCCTAAAATATTGTTCCAAGGATCTTTTACAGTAGCTACCATTATATTACCACCTACATTGGTAGGTTTTTCATGCGCTGTTGCCCCAAGGGTTATTAAATGTTGGTACATTTTTTTAATGTCCTCAACTCCCCAATAACTAAGCACGTTTTCAGATTTTTCTAATGGATTTGGGCTTTCTGGCTGTAACCCAAGCTCATACCCGTTTATATTAAAGCCTGCATAAAAAGGTTCATTAAAATAGGGTGGTACACCAAAAACTTTGGTATACCACCCTATTGCTTCTTCAAGATTGTGGACTTTGTATATTGTTGTTCTTAACCCTATAATTTTTGACTTTTCATTTTTAAGTGGTTGTGGTTTAAATATAACATTTTTAATCCCGTTTTTTTAAGGTGTATTTTTTTATTTAATATAACATTTCTTAATTCCTTGGTTGTTTCTCATTTAAGGCTTAAACTAAATTAGGGTACTTTAAATCTAGGAACAAAGAGTAATTCTCTAATAAAATTATTTAGCAGTTAAAATCATTACTTTTTTTTCATCTCTAGATTTATTGAACATAATGAATTTTCTATTATGATAATTGCCTAAAAAAGGCACAAATGTTGTTTTCCCTGCATTTTCTCTAATCTTCTCCTGACTTACATCTCCATTCTCTTCATATATATAGTTGTATAATGCTGTTGATTCTAAAAAGCGTTTAGAGGCTTTAACCCTGCCATCTTCTTTAATTTTTAATTTTTTACCTGTATTTAATAATACATGTAATTTTTTATCTAAAAGAAAGCCATTATAAGATGGTCTTGTAGCTCGTTTTAAAATACTTCTTCCCCAAGTTATTTCACCTTCATTGTTTAATTTAACAATTAAAATGTCATCATAGTGGGAAGTTGTTACCCAATAACCGCCATTCACACCATTATTTACGTAGTGTTCAGTGATATAGAATTGCTCTGCCATTAGTATGGTGTTTCCTTTGTCATCTTCTAAAACGTAATCTAGGTAATAACTTCTAAGTTCTTTTTCTTTCTTTTTTTCTGCTTTTTCTTTTTCGTACAAATCACTAAATACTTCTATAGGCAATTTACTTTTTTTAGATTCTATTATAGAAATATCCTGTTTGTCTACTATAAATTTATTTACCCCTGTTATTCTTCCAGCTATTTTTTCTGAATAGAAACTATATAGATTAAGTTGGTTCTCTTTCTGTATAATTTTTAAATCAGTAATATGTTGGTTTTCATCTAACTTTATTCTTTCGACTATGGTATTGTCTTTGCTTATCTTATTTAAGATTATTTCGTAATTAGGATTTCCATCTGTATAATTGGTTTCTCTTCTGCCATTCTTATATTCTTTGCCAATGGAATAAACTTTTGCATCATTATCTATTGCAATGTCATAAGAGCTAAAAAAATGCTCAGTATTTTCAAAAAAAGTTGTTTCGTATACCAAATCCATTGATTCAGAATCAAAAACATGAACTTTATATGAGTTAGAATTTTTCTTAATATTGTCTGTGGCAAAAACAAAAAAGGCTTTATTTGGAGATATGGCCCAATTGGTTTGCCTTTTATTTTGACCTGAAAAAAGCCCTTGTCTTTTTTCAATTACAGTTTTAAATAAATTAATTTTTTTTAGAGATTTATTCCCTAGGTCAAGAATGTAACAATTAATTATTCGCTCTGTTTTTTTTGGACTGTAAATAGTGAAAATCTTAAGAAGGTCATCATGCTGCAATTTGGCAATAAAATATTCTTTGTTTTCTAGAATCGTAAATTGATTATGAGTTTTAGCACCCTCATTATTATAGATATCAAAAAGTAATTTTTTTTTACTAAAACGGGCTACACCTACTTCATCATTAGAGGCAGTATAAACGGCTTCGACAACTGAAGTCACATTTGTATCCCTAAATCCCTTGCTTTCGTAAATATTGAAAATAGGAGCTTTGAGCGTTCAAAGAAAAGGTGATTGCAAATAAAAGAAGAAATACCAATCGTTTTGTAGTTGAGTAATAATAGTTCATAACCATGATGTTTTTTTTTGCCGAAAAATATTTTTGGATAGAGACATTGATTGATAAAATTATGAAAAGAAAAATATTGACTTCTGTTTAGTGTTCAAAGCCATGAAGTTATAACAACTTTTTATAGCTTAAAAACTAATAAAGCTTTTAATGCTTTGTCCACAGAAGTAATCTGTTCAAACACCAATAACAATCGCAAACCATTACGGGTCTGTTTTTCTTTCATTTTGCAGATTGTAGCGTTCTTATGAACAAACTGTAGCACATGAGTGAATAATTTACTTTGGTAAAAGGGAGATTGCTGGTCTGCAATAAAATAGCCAATTAATTTTCCTTTTTTCATGACCACTTTTTCTAGACCAATGCTATTGGCTATCCATTTTATACGGACGGAATTCAACAAATCTTCAACTTGGGTAGGAAGTTCCCCAAAACGGTCTATAAGTTCTTTTTCATACTTTAATAAACCTTCTTCATCCTTCACTTGGTTCAATTGCGTGTACAGGTTCAACCGTTCAGTAATGTTGTTGATATAGTCATCGGGGAACAATAGTTCAAAATCAGAATCTATTTGGGTTTCTTTTACAAAGACTTTTTCATGGTGTCCTTCTACTTCGTCATACAATTCTTTAAACTCATTTTCTTTGAGCTCTTCAATAGCTTCCGCTAATATTTTTTGATAGGTATCAAACCCAATTTCATTGATGAATCCACTTTGTTCACCACCCAATATGTCACCGGCACCCCTTATTTCCAAATCTTTCATGGCAATTTTAAAACCACTTCCCAGCTCCGTAAATTGCTCCAAAGCTTGTATGCGTTTTCTGGCGTCATTGCTCATCATATCATATGGCGGAGTAATAAAATAACAAAAGGCCTTTTTGTTGCTACGGCCCACACGGCCACGCATTTGGTGAAGGTCGCTCAGCCCAAAATTATTGGCATTATTGATGAAAATTGTGTTGGCATTGGTCACATCCAAACCGCTTTCTACAATGGTGGTAGAAACCAAAACATCAAACTCTCCGTTCATAAAAGAAAGCATAAGGGACTCCAATTTTTTACCCTCCATCTGCCCATGGCCAATTCCTATTTTGGCATCTGGGACCAAGCGCTGTATCATACCTGCAACTTCTTTGATGTTCTCTATCCTATTATGAATAAAAAAGATTTGTCCTCCACGCTGAATTTCATAGGAAATGGCATCTCTGATAATTTCTTCGCTAAAACGGATTACGTGGCTCTCAATAGGATACCTGTTTGGAGGGGCAGTATTGATGATCGATAAATCCCGGGCGGCCATTAAACTAAACTGCAAGGTCCTTGGAATGGGTGTGGCAGTCAATGTTAAAACATCCACGTTTTCTTTGATGGATTTAAGCTTGTCCTTTACTGCAACGCCAAATTTTTGTTCCTCATCAACGATTAAAAGTCCTAGGTCTTTGAATTTTACATTTTTACTGACCAATTGGTGTGTTCCAATAATGATGTCCACTTTTCCGGCTTCAAGATTTTCCAAAGTTTCCCTTTTCTCTTTTGCGGTTCTAAATCGGTTTACATAATCAACCGTTACAGGGAACTCTTTTAGCCTTTCTTTAAAAGTTCTATTGTGCTGAAAGGCCAAAATAGTAGTGGGCACTAAAACGGCAACTTGTTTGCCATTGTCCACAGCTTTAAAGGCTGCTCGGATTGCCACTTCCGTTTTTCCAAAGCCAACATCACCACAAATGAGACGATCCATAGGGCGTTCACTCTCCATGTCTTTTTTAATGTCTTCCGTAGCGGTACTTTGGTCTGGTGTGTCCTCATAGATAAAGGAGGCTTCCAGCTCATGCTGCAAATAGCTGTCCGGCGCATATTGAAAACCTTTCTCCAGCCTTCTTTTTGCATAGACTTTAATAAGGTTAAAGGCAATGTGCTTAACCCTGGACTTCGTTTTTTGCTTTAGTTTTTTCCAAGCAGCAGAACCTAATTTATATATTTTGGGCGGTGCGCCATCCTTGCCGTTGAACTTGGAAATTTTGTGAAGGGAATGGATGCTCACATACAGAATATCCCGTTCCCCATACATCAATTTTATGGCCTCCTGTTTTTTGCCTTCCACATCTATTTTTTGGAGTCCACCAAATTTTCCTATTCCATGGTCTATATGGGTCACATAATCCCCAATTTCCAACTTGGTGAGTTCCTTTAATGTAATGGCCTGCTTTTTTGCGTAACCGTTCTTAAGTTGAAATTTATGGTATCTCTCAAAAATTTGATGGTCCGTATAGCAGACTACTTTTAAGTCATGGTCAATAAATCCTTGGTAGATAGGAAAAACGAGTGTTTTGTAGTGTACTTGTTTTGTAATATCGTCAAAAATATCATGAAAACGTTTTGCCTGCAGTTCAGAGGAACAGAAAAGATAATTGGTATACCCTTCTTTGTGGTTCTCATTTAGATTTTCAATCAATAAATCGAATTTTTTATTGAAAGAGGGTTGAGGTTTGGTGTTGAATGTTACGTTGTGCGAAGTAGAAATGTCTTTGTTTGAACCGCCAAAATGAATCAACCTATATTCTTGGAACTGACTTTTTAAAAAGGATGAGTTTACAAAAAGTTCTGCCGGTGTTTGGTGCTTAAGCTCTGAGGATAGTTTTGTAAAGGCTTCTTCGGCCTTTTCAAAAAGTGAATCTATTCTACCAGATAACAGTTCTATATTTTTACAAAAAACTACAGTTTTGGGAGATATATATTTAAGAAAACTTTCTCGGGTTTCACTCAAAAACTTGTTCTCCACATTGGGAATAATGGTGATTTTAGTAACCTGATTGGTGGATAGTTGTGTCTCTACATCAAAGGTTCTAATGCTCTCTACATCATCCCCGAAAAACTCAATTCGGTATGGTTCATCATGTGAAAAGGAAAAAACATCCACAATACCACCACGGACTGAGAATTCTCCTGGCTCCGTAACAAAGTCCACCCTTTTAAATTGATACTCGAACAACACTTCATTAAAAAAATCAAGAGAAAGCGTATCCTCAAGTTTAATTTTCAATGTGTTTTTATCCAGTTCTTTTCGGGTCACCACTTTTTCAAACAGCGCATCTGGATAGGTGACAATAATGGCTGGTTTTTTTCTGGAATTTATTCTATTCAGTACCTCTGCCCTTAAAAGTACATTGGCATTGTCTGTTTCCTCAATTTGGTAAGGTCTTCTATAGCTTCCAGGATAGAAAAGCACATCCTTTTCACCCACCAATTGTTCAAGGTCGTTAAGAATATAGGCAGCTTCTTCTTTATCATTTAAAATGATTAGAAAAGGAGTATCGGCTTTTTTAAAAGCTTCAGAAATTATAAAGGAAAGGGAGGAGCCAGTAACACCTTTTAAATTGATGTTCTGTTGGTTATTGGCAATAGCAATCCCTAGTTTTTGCAATTGCAAAGACTGTGCAAACAATTTTGAAATAGGGGATTTCACCAATCCTAAAAATTTTGTGCAAATATAGGGACTATTACATTCTCATAAAACAGGGAGCTAGAGTTTAAAAACAAGCTAAAAAAGCATCAAAATCTGCTTTGGTGTTATATAAATTTGAGGCAACCCGTATTGCTTTTCCACGGTAGGAAACATAAATATTGCGTTCCATTAGTTGCTGTTTAATTGTTTTCATGTCTATATCATTAGGAAGATAAACTCCAAAAAGATGATTTGCCCTATATGCGTCATCCTCTATAAAATAATTTTTTGCTCTTAATTGTTCAATCGCACTTGTTGAGATTTCCTCACAATACTCTTGTATGTTTTTAGGCTGCCATTCCAATAATTGTTCAATGGCTTTAATGAGCATGGGCACCATAATAAAGTTACTAGATTCTCCCATAGAATATTTGTCCGCTTTGGGTTGGTAGGCATCATTGTATTGTGTTAGTTGCGTAAAATCTTCACTGTGCAACCTACTTACCCAATTGTTTTCAATGGGCTCACCGTCATTAAAACTGTCGTTGTAATAGGCAACCCCTAAAGAATAAGGACCCATCAACCATTTATAGCCTGCACAAACTAAAGCATCTGGTTGTATTTCTTTAACTGAAAAAGGGAGTGCACCCACACTTTGGGTGCCATCTATGACCAAAAGGGATTGTACTTGTCTTGTTTTCTCCCTTATGCTCATCAGGTCAAATAAAGTGCCATCTGCCCAATGCACATGAGGCATGGCCACAACTGCTGTTTTTGGGTTTATTTCATTTAGGATGGCTTCATTCCAACCTTTGCCACGGTTTTTGAACCCTGTAGGAGGTTTTACAATTTTTATTATGGCCTGCTGTTTTTTTGCAATTTTTTTCCACTCATATACATTACTGGGAAACTGCTCGTCTACCAATATAATTTCATCCCCACTTTTTAATTTCACATTATTGGCCACATTGGCAATGCCATAAGATGCTGATGGTATAATGGCTATGTTTTGATAATCAGGAGCGTCTATCAATTTTGCGAAACGTTTCTTTAAGATTGTTCTCTGTGAGAAAAAATCTTCGGGGGCAATGGTATAGGGCAGACTTTTCTTTTTTAGGCATTCAACACCAATAGTCTCAACGCTTTTTAATTGTGGTGACATATAAGCACCGTTTAAATAGGTAACAGAATCTGGAAGGCTGAAAAGATGTTTTTGTGAATCTATCATTAGTTTAAGATTAGAACGGGGTTATAAGACCTATATGGCATCAGGTCTAAGCTAAATTTATCTTTTGTTTGGAGCTATGTCTTTAGTTTTATCTAGAAGCAATTTAAAAGCATCCATGTCAACAGATTTATAAACGCTGTCTGTTCTTGGCGGGTGTTTTAATAGTTGTTTTTTTGGTCTGATGGGTCTTTTCTCAAATCCGCCTCCACAATTGGGACATACATTAAATAAAATGGTCTCCACACAGCTTGCGCAAAAAGTACATTCATAAGTGCATATTCTGGCATCCAAACTATCAGGAGGAAGTGATTTATTGCAATGTTCACAGTTCAATCTTATTTCAAGCATAATTCATGATAATTACCTAATCAAATATACCTTAAAAAGTTCTTTTTCAACACCTTTCTTATAAGCTTTAAAAAAATTACCTTTGCGCCAAATAAAAGGAAAAAATTATGTCTTTTAAAGATTTATATGGCAATAGTGAACATAGAAAAAATTTGGCCCATTTCGCTTCTATTGCATCATTGGCCTCAGTAGATGGAGAAGTTAATCCTGAAGAATTAAAACTGTTGGATCGTTTTGCGTCAAAATTGGATATTACAAAGGCTGAGTATAAAGAAGTGATGAAAAAGGAAAATAAATATCCGATTGATCCGCCAGTTAGTTCAAAAGTGCGTTTTGAGCGATTATATGACCTTTTCAGAATAATTTATGCAGATCATGAAATTGATGATGATGAGCTTTGTCTCGTAAAAAAATACGCTATTGGATTAGGTTTTTCAAGTGATGGTGCTGATTCCATTATTAGAAAATCAGTGCTTATTTTTAGTGGAAGAATAGACTTTGAAGACTATCTGTATTTAGTCAAGAAATAAGAACATATTCATAGATGATGTATTTAGCGGGGCAATTTTGCCCCGCTTTTTTTATACTTGTTTTATTTCCTTACATAGAAGCAATATTTTGTGAAAGAGTAGGTAGTATTAGCAAAATGTTTTTTTAAATTTATAACTTTGTGTTTTATTTATAACAATCATGAATTTTATAATCCGAGATGCCAATAGTAAAGATATGCCCCAAGTATTGGAGCTAATTAAAGAATTGGCAAAATTTGAAAAAGAAGCTAACGCTGTTGAGGTTACTGTAGATGATTTGATTAAGGATGGTTTTGGTGAGCATAAGCTATTTCATTGTTTTGTTGCAGAGTCTAACAATGATATTATAGGAATTGCTTTAGTATATCCGCGTTATTCCACATGGAAAGGGTCTGTAATTCATTTAGAAGATTTAATAGTAAGTGAGAAAGCAAGAGGAAACGGGTTAGGTTCTGCCCTCTTGGCAGAAGTTGTTAAATATGGTCATAAGTTGGGTGTAAAAAGAATATGTTGGGAGGTATTGGACTGGAATGACCCTGCTATTGACTTTTATGAAAGCAAAGGAGCCAATGTAATGCGAGATTGGGATGTGGTGCATCTAAATGAAAAAGGAATGCAAAATTTCATGGATACTATATGAGGGTCTTTAAATTTGGAGGTGCATCTGTAAAAGATGCCGCTGGTGTGAAAAATGTGGTCAATGTCCTTAAAGAAGTAGGACATGAAAACACTTTGGTGGTAATTTCTGCCATGGGAAAAACCACCAATGCCATGGAGAAAGTGGTGAAGGCATATTTTGATGACAACAGTACTTTGATTTCTGCCGTACAAGATGTTGTAAAATACCATAATGATATTTTATTGGATTTATTTCCCAATGATAAGCACCCAATCTTTAGTCAGGTCAAGTCTTTTTTTGATGATATGCAAGATTTTTTGTCAAGGAATAAATCACCTAATTATAGCTTTGTTTACGATCAGGTTGTTGGCTATGGTGAATTAGTTTCTACCACAATATTAAATGCCTACTTTAATGAAGCTGGTATTGCATGTAATTGGATGGATGTGCGTAGTTTAATAAAAACAGATAGCAATCATAGAGAAGCTCATGTAAATTGGGAAAAGACAAAGCAAAATATATCAGAGTCCATAGATAAAAATAAGTTATATATTACTCAAGGTTTTTTGGGGAGTGATGATAATAATTTTACCACCACTTTAGGCAGAGAAGGTTCAGATTATACCGCGGCTATTTTGGCGTTTTGCCTTAATGCCAATTCCGTAACTATCTGGAAAGATGTTCCAGGAGTTTTAAATGCTGACCCAAGGTATTTTGAGAACACCCAATTATTGAACAAAATTTCTTATCGTGAAGCCATAGAGCTTGCATTTTATGGAGCATCGGTGATTCATCCAAAAACACTTCAACCATTACAACGTAAAGAAATTCCGTTGCTGGTAAAATCTTTTATTGACCCTAAAGGGGCAGGGACAACTGTTGGTAGAGGAAATGGAATAGAGCCTAAAATCCCGTGTTTTATAGTTAGAAAAGGCCAAGCATTGGTAAAACTTTCTTCGTTGGATTTTTCTTTTATTGTAGAAGATAGCATAAGTGAGATTTTTAAACTGTTCCATGATTATAAAATAAAAGTGGACCTTATACAGAATTCCGCCATTAGCTTTTCAGTGTGTATAGATAATAAATTTGGAAGGTTACATGAACTTTTAAACCACTTAAAAGCCAAGTTTAAAGTAGTGTGTCATGAGGATGTTTCACTTTATACTATTCGTCATTTTGATGCTCAGGCAATAGAATCGCTTCAAAACGGAAGAGAAGTGTTATTGGAACAAAGAGGAAAAGAAACATTACAATTGGTTGTTAAATAACGAGCCTTATACCGTATTCTTCTAACAATTTTCAATTATAAATATGGGTTTTCCCTATATTTATGGTCACCAAACTTTATAGATATAATGGGATTAGTGACGGCAAAAGAGGTAGCCAAAGCCATAAAATTGGAAAAATATGGTATTTTGGGTGCTTTTTTGGGATGGGTTTTATTGAAGGTGACAAGAATTTCTAGCATAAATACTTTTTATGATGACAATAAACATATAAAAGGTTCGGCATTTCTAGATAGAATCTTAGAACATTACCAAATAGATTTTGATATACCAGAGGAGGATTTTAAGCGCCTCCCAAAAGAAGGGGCATATATTACTATATCCAATCATCCATTAGGAGGTATTGATGGGGTCTTGCTTTTAAAACTGATATTGCAGCATCGTGCAGATTATAAAATTATTGCCAACTTTTTATTGCATAGGATAAAACCCATGGCTCCTTATATTCTGCCTGTAAATCCATTTGAAAATCACAAAGATGCCAAGAGCAGTATCGCAGGCTTTAAAAGTGCTATGGGGCATTTACGAGATGGGCATCCATTGGGAATTTTTCCAGCAGGGGAAGTGTCGACAGATAAAGTTGATAAGTTGATTGTGGACAAACCATGGGAAGAAGCAGCACTCAAACTAATCAGAAAAGCAGAGGTGCCAGTTGTTCCTATATATTTTCATGCAAAGAACAGTGCCATTTTCTATAGATTGTCAAAAATCAGTGATATTTTTAGAACGGCTAAATTGCCTTCAGAGGTATATAGTCAAAAAAATAGAGCTATAAAGATTAGAATAGGTCAGCCGATATCTGTTAAAGCCCAGAAGGAACAAGAAACCTTGGAAGATTTCACAGATCTGCTTCGGAAGAAAACCTATATTTTGGCAAATACCTATGAGAAAGAAAGGCTTATGGACAAAGTCAAAGTGCCAACGACCATAAAAATTCCCAAAGCCCCTAAGAAAATTGCTTCGGCCGTACGTACCGAAGTCATTGAAGGAGAAATTGAAAAACTTAGGGAGAAAGAATGCAGACTGCTACAGAGTAAAAACTATGAAGTGTTTCTTGCCCAAGAAAAAGATATGCCCTTTATTTTAAAAGAGATTGGTAGGCAAAGAGAAGTTACTTTTAGGGCAATAGGGGAAGGCACAAACAACGCCATTGATTTAGATAGGTTCGATTCTTATTATCATCATTTATTTTTATGGGACAATGTGGAAAAAACCATTGTTGGTGCTTACCGAATGGGATTGGGTTCTGAGATCTATGCCAATCATGGTATTGATGGTTTTTACCTCCAAGACCTTTTTAGACTTGAACCAGAACTATATGATATGATGAGCAAGTCCATAGAAATGGGACGTGCCTATATTGTAAAAGAATACCAACAAAAACCCATGCCGCTTTTTCTTCTTTGGAAAGGGATTGTGCACACCACCTTAAGATATCCAGAGTATAAATATTTAATTGGAGGGGTCAGTATTAGCAACCAATTTTCAAATTTTTCCAAATCTCTGATGATTGAGTTTATGAAATCTAATTACTGGGACCCCTATGTTGCGCAGTACATACGTCCTAAAAAAGAATTTAAAGTAAAATTGAATGATGCCGATAAAGAATTCATTTTTGATGAAACCCAAGCTGATTTAAATAAGTTTGACCGACTTATCAATGAGCTGGAACCTGGTAACCTTAGGTTGCCCGTACTGATAAAAAAATACATTAAACAGAATGCAAAAGTGGTGGCCTTTAATGTAGATCCTTTGTTCAACAATTCTGTTGATGGATTAATGTATATTAAAATTGCTGACCTACCAGAGAGTACTGTAAAGCCTGTAATGGAAGAATTCCAAGCAGAACTAGAGCGAAAATGGGCAGAGGCGCAAAATAAAGATTAATTTATAGCTCCTAAAAACTCACTTACAAAAACCTTGATTTCATTTCTGGCAATTAAAAAAGCACTGTGCTTTTCTTCATCTGTACCAGTTACTTTAGATGGGTCAAAGAAGTTATAGTGAATCCTTTTTGCTTTTTTTGATGGAATATAGGGGCAATTTTCCTTGGCGTGGTCACAAACTGTAATAATGTAGTCCCATTCAATGTCAAAATATTCATCTACATTGTTTGATGTATGATGGGCAATGTCTATGCCATCCTCTTTCATAATGGCCACTGCACCGGGATTTAAACCATGGGTTTCTATCCCCGCACTGTAAATAGTTGCAAATCCACTTTGTAGGGCATCAAGATAACCATGTGCCATTTGGCTACGGCAAGAGTTTCCTGTACATAGCACCAATACATTTTTCATATATTTATTTTGTTATTCCCGAGAGGGAGGAATCTTTTTATTTTACACCAACCTTATCGCTTCGCTTTTCAAAAAGAAGGTTGTCTTTCCAAACGCCATCTAATTGACCAATACGTTCTTTTTTTCCAATATACCGAAAACCTACTTTTTCATGAAGTTTTATGCTGTCTAAATTTTCAGGAAAAATACCAGATTGTAAGGTCCAAACACCTTCAGTTTCACTTTCTTCAATCAATTTTTCCATTAACATTTTCCCAACTCCAAGACCTCTGTTATTTTTAACTACATAGACACTTACTTCGGCAACTCCTCCATAAACACATCGGCTTGATACGGGAGATAACGCTGCCCATCCTAAAATAATGTTGTCTTTTTCAACCACAAGCCTACAGTTGTCCATGTGGGTTTTGTCCCAAGTTTCATAAGAAGGAATGTCCTTTTCAAATGTTGCATAACCAGTTGCAATTCCGTCCCCATAAATTGTGGAGACGGATTGCCAATCATTTTTAGACATTTTTCTTATTTTCATAAGTGTTTTGTTTTAAATCCTTAAACAAGTTCAGCTCATCAATTTAACAGCACCCACCACCTGGAGTACAGCAACTCTCTTCTTCGGTAGCTACTGGTTCTGGTACGCCACACAATTCTTTTGCTTTGCAGTCTGTTTTTTCTATAGCAAGCTTAAAAACCAAATTGTTTGCAGCTAGCTCATAATCATCAACAAAAAGCTGTGCGGTATGGAAATTTGGATTGCTATATTCAAATTTTACTTCTGCCTCTTTTTCCATAGACCTCATGCTATCTACTTTGTTTAGAATGCTCAGTGCTTTATCAACCAACATATACTCTCTTTTTCCCTTTTCTTTAGGGCTTTCCCAAAGTTGTATAATGGTTTCTTTCCAAGCGTCTGTTCCTGCACCACAGTCAACAGATTCAATGGCAATGTTTTTAACTTCTGTTATATGGTAATTTGCACCAACCAATTCACCTGATTTATATTCAAAAAGAAGGCTTTTGCTTTTATGTTCTTTTAGTATATTTAAAAATTCTTGTGTTTTCATATTTTTTGTATTTTAAATTAACAACAATTGGATTGAGTGTTGATGAAAAAGGAGTTTAGAAGTTGCTGAATTTCCTTCCATTTTTTAAGGTTGATACAGTAACAAACTTTCTTTCCTTCAATCTCACCACTGATTAAATCTATATTTTTCAGTTCTTTTAAGTGTTGGGAAATAGTGGGTTGCGCTAAACCTATTTCCGCAACAATATCATTACAAATACAGGCTTCTTGTTTGCTTATATATTCTAGAATGGCTATACGTGCCGGATGAGCCAATACTTTTAATATAGTGGCCAGCTTATTTTGCTTTTCGTTAAAAATCTGCGTTTTTGTAACTCCCATACCATATTTGTATATTGCAATATTACGATAATAAATAATACAAAAAAAGTCAGACCAAAAAAACCTGACTTTTTATTTTTTAGAACCAAGGTTTTTTACCTACTTGATACGTATTATAAAATTCTTCGTCTGACTTAGTAATGTAAATAATACCTTCAATAAGACCTATAAGACCCATTAAAGATGCTCCAATGCCACAGGTTATAGTTCCAAGGACTAGAGTTACAACTAACATAATGATACCTTCTTTTTGATATCCCAAAATAAATTTATGAATTCCTAAAGAACCTAAGACAATTCCTAAAATTCCAGCGAGAACTTTTTTGTTATCGCCTGAAACATTACTAAAGGCTTCTTTAGCGCTATCTGTAAATTCCTTAGCAGTCTCTTTTGCATCTTCTGCAAAATCACTGGTGGCATCCTTTGCTTTATCTCCTAAATCTTTTTCTTCGTCTGACATAGTCATTTAATTTGTTGGTTAATATTGCCTTACAATGTAGTAATTATTTAGATGTTAAAGAAATGCTTTGTCAACGGGTTCCCAAAGTTCTAATTTGTTTCCTTCTGGATCTAGGATCCAACCAAATTTTCCATATTCATATTCTTCAATTTCACCAACAACTGTTATCCCTTCTTCTTTTAAAACTTCTAATAATTCCACCAGATTTTCTACCCTAAAGTTCATCATAAACTGTTTTTCAGAAGGTTTAAAATAGGTAGTGTCCTCATTCATGGGACTCCATTGTGTGGAGCAGTCATTTCCTTTTTTATCTTTCCACCAAAAAGTACAGCCATATTGATCTGTGTTTAACCCCAAATGGTTTTTGTACCATTCTTTTATCTTGTCTGGGTCTTTGGCTTTAAAGAAAAAGCCGCCCAGTCCTGTTACTCTGTTTTTCATTTTTCAATGTTTTTCTCATAAAGTGAAATCCAATCTTGTGGAGTCATTTTTGTGCAAAGTTCCCCTATCAACTCATAAGGAATGTCATCCATGTATTTAAAACGAACACAACTTTTACCCATATTTAATTTGCGTTTACAATGCTTGGGATATTCTCCTATAAACCAGTGCAACAATTTTTTATCAGCATATATGCCCGAATGGTACACTGCAACAAAGTTTTTTTGTGATGCTATATTGATAAAGGGCAAAGGTAATTTAGGGTCTACATGATATCCATCTGGGAAAATAGAATGGGGAACAACAAACCCGATTATTTTGTAATTGATACATTCTTCAAAACCTTTTGGGAGGTTTCCTTTAATTGTATTTCTTAGTTTGTTGACTACTGTTTCTCTGTCTTCTGGTAGTTTACTAATATACTCGTCCGGTGTTTTTGCGTCTATGGTCATCGCTAAATTATTTACGTTTTAGCAATAGTGCAGAAATCAATGAAATAATAAATCCTATGCCAAAGACCATAACAGCCATCATTAAGAATGATAATAAAGGATTAGAAAACAATTTTTTTTCGGCTTCCAATTCGGCAAGTTTTGCTTCTAATTCATTGGCTGGCAAAGAGGCTCTTAACTGTTCTGCGGAATCGGCATAATATTTAGCCATAAAATCAGGGTTTAATAGTTCAACATAAATTACATCTAAAACCCCAAATGCAAATGCGGTGACAAGACTTATGAGCACACCAATAACCAGCCCTTTTTTAAAAGTAACAACACCTTGGTTCTCTATATCTCTATAATGTTTAATGCCAAAATAGACAAAGGTCAATGCAACAACCATTGAAACATAGCCGATGATTTCCTGTGTAGAATAATCAAAGATTGTGCCTAGAAACCATGATAAAAGAAACAAAGCACAAATGGTAATGGATCCATAAAGACCATATCGTAAAACTGTTTTTTTCAATTTTATAGTTTTAAAGTTTGTTCAAAAATAGTTTTGAAGGAAGAAAAACAACTCATACTAAAGTACCAAAATGATACTATTTAAACTACAATGCCCTAAAATGATATAATTTGAAACTCTTTGGCTCTTTGTACAGCTTGTGTTCTCCGTTTTGCATTCAGTTTCACCAAAATATTGGAGACGTGAGTTTTTATAGTGCTTTCAGAAACAAATAACGCTTCACCTATTTCTTTGTTTGATAACCCTTTTGAAATATAAACGAGCACTTCATATTCCCTATTGCTTATTCCAAGTTTCTTTATTTTCTGTGTATCAACGTCATTTTGTTGAACATGAGCTTTATGAAGACTTTTTTTGTTTAGAAATATCCCAATAAACAAAAATGTAACCGCAATTAGGGCAATTACAATTTCAATAGAAATATCACCTGAGAGATATGAATACTTGCTCAATTGAAACAATGCAAGTAGCGCTACAATTAAGCAAGAAAAAATTATAATGGTTTTCTTCACATGCTAAATTTAGCAAAATTCCGCTTTAACCTTATCCACAATGGTTTGTGCCAATTTTATTTTGCTTTCCACAGTCCATCCAGCAACGTGTGGCGTTAAAAGCACGTTTTCTGCTTGAGTTAGGTATTGGAAGGCTTTTGGCATGTTGCCGTCTGTAAAAAGATTCTCAAAAGATTTTTTTTCATATTCCAGAACATCCAATCCAGTACCTAGAATTTTACCCGATTTTAAAGCAGAAACTAAATCTTGAGTAACCACAGAAGAGCCACGGGAGGTATTTAGTAGCCAAAATGGTTTTTGAAACTTGTTGATGAATGCTGTATCCATCATTTTTTTTGTCAACTCGGTTTGGGGAACATGGAGACTTACAACATCAACTTTTTGTTGAAATTCTAGAATACCTACTTGTCTGGCATTTTCATCACCCATACCTTCAAGAATATCATAGCAGAATACGTCAATATCAAAACCGCGTAGTTTTTTTGCAAAGGCCTTACCCATGTTTCCATACCCAATAATCCCTACGGTTCTACCATCCAGTTCTACCCCTCTGTTGCTTTCACGGTCCCATTTGCCAGCGCGCACTTCCTTATCTGCCTTGTTCAACTTATTAAAAAGTGAAAGCAACATGCCCAAGGTATGCTCCCCAACGGCATTCCTGTTTCCTTCTGGTGCCGATGCCAAGAAGACACCTTTTTGTTTGGCATGATCAGTATCAATATTTTCTAATCCAGCGCCAAGTCGACCAATAAATTTCAGGTTAACCGCCTTGTCCAAAAAAGCTTGGTCCAAAGTAAACCGACTGCGGATAATAACGCCATCATATTCATGTATTTTGGCTTCAATTTCTTCTTTTGTTGAGGAGTAATCTTCGTGATTTTCAAAGCCCAACTCAGTGAATTGCTCAATAATCAAAGGATGATTGGTGTCTAGGTGCAGTACTTTCATTTTACAAAGATATGAGTTTGATAATTCTTGAATGCCACCCTAAGCGGAGTCGAAGGGAATTCTTAGTATTGGTTATAGCAAGTTTTAAGTTAGGGAAGGTAAATTTGAGTTTATCAAATTTTCGGATAATTGGTCTGTGTTTTTTTGTGCGTTACATTTCCAGTGTGTGCTGTGGATAGTTTTTCAAACAACAACACATGTACTTCTTCATTATTTTTGGTCATGGGATTGTGTTCCACGCCTTTGGGAACTACAATAATCTCACCTTCTTCTACCACTTCAGTTCTATCCCTAAATTGCATATAAAGGGTGCCTTTTATGACTTGAAAAAGCTCGTCTTCATGTTCATGGGCATGCCAAACAAATTCACCTTGTACCTTAGCCAACAATACTTGCATATCATCTACCACAGCAATTTGATGCGGATGCCATTTCTTGGTGAATTCTGCGTGTTTTTGTTTAAGGTTGATGGGTTTCATAGAATGCTTAAATTTTTGAAACAACTAAAGTATATTATTCTTTGTTAATGATTTCAATCGCTTTTTCCAATACTTTGTCTTTTCCTTCTTTAATGCCCTTAATAGTGGGTTTTACCTCAATATCAGGGATGATTCCCACTCTTTGAGTTTCTGTTCCATCAGGATAATAAACGCCAATTCCTGAAATCATGGTTCTGATGTTTCCTGGAAATATTATAGGTGATACATTACCATCTGCTCCAGCAGTAGTACTTCCAATAACCATTGCCATTGCCTGAAGCTATTGTTTCAATTTTGCCATTGCCCTTACTGGGAAAGTGCCAACGCCTTTAAATTTAGGAGGAATGGCGCTAAAAGTAAAAACGGATCAAGACCAATTGTTGTGTTTAAGCAAATATTCTAGTTAGTCTAAAGAGGAAGAATTCTACGTTTCTCACGCCTCTGAACTGTGCTCTAAAAGCCTTTATTTTGGCATTGAAAGATTCTGCAGA